>OLOH01000052.1_pt1 | contig 93844 bp, 100 predicted proteins | sample 1673221 | NCBI WGS metagenome assembly OLOH01 (sample SAMEA3136767, study PRJEB25190) | human gut metagenome
CGTTTACGGCGTGGACTACCAGGGTATCTAATCCTGTTTGCTCCCCACGCTTTCGAGCCTCAGCGTCAGTAAAGGCCCAGTAAGCCGCCTTCGCCACCGATGTTCCTCCTGATCTCTACGCATTTCACCGCTACACCAGGAATTCCGCTTACCTCTACCTCACTCAAGAACAGCAGTTTCAAATGCAGTCTATGGGTTGAGCCCATAGTTTTCACATCTGACTTGCCATCCCGCCTACGCTCCCTTTACACCCAGTAATTCCGGACAACGCTCGCTCCCTACGTATTACCGCGGCTGCTGGCACGTAGTTAGCCGGAGCTTTCTTGAAGAGTACCGTCATTATCGTCCTCTTCGACAGGAGTTTACAATCCGAAAACCTTCTTCCTCCACGCGGCATCGCTGCATCAGGGTTTCCCCCATTGTGCAATATTCCCCACTGCTGCCTCCCGTAGGAGTCTGGGCCGTGTCTCAGTCCCAATGTGGCCGATCAACCTCTCAGTCCGGCTACTGATCGTCGCCTTGGTAAGCCGTTACCTTACCAACTAGCTAATCAGACGCGAGTCCATCTCTGAGCGATAATTCTTTGATCATAGAAACATGCGAATCCATGATGTTATGCGGTATTACCATCCGTTTCCAGAAGCTATCCCACTCTCAGAGGCAGGTTACTCACGTGTTACTCACCCGTCCGCCACTAAGAACATTAAGCAAGCTCAATGTTCTCCGTTCGACTTGCATGTGTTAAGCGTGCCGCCAGCGTTCGTCCTGAGCCAGGATCAAACTCTTTATTTAAGTTGTATATACAGACGCTGTCGCGTCTTTATATCGATCCTAGCAATTACGATTCGCTCGCAATTACCTTTGTGATTTTTTCGTCTTTTCTGACTTCTTAAAGTTCCAATCTCTTGGAATCTCAAGGGCTTTTTTGCTTGTAGTGCATTGTTCAATTTTCAAGATACTTTAGAAGCAACTTTTGCGCTGCAACTTTTACATTATATCACATCTTAAGACTTTTGTCAAGTAAACAATTTGTGAACTCGTTCGCAAACCGCTCTTTCTTAACCTCGCCTTTCAGCGTGACCAGCTTTTCTATTTTATCACATTCTGTCGTTTTTGTCAAGTAAATAAATTGTGAACTCTCGCTCAGCCCTTATTTTCCTTCGCCTCTCAACAGCTCGTCCAAAATAGTCAGCTTTCTCATTCTATCACATTTCGGAACTTTTGTCAAGTGAATTCTTTATGAACAAGTTCGCCAAAGCTTCGATCTCCCGATCTGCTTTTCCTCTTCTCGTTCTCCATTCGCCCTCGCTCCGTGCGACAGCTTTATTATTATAGCACGATACTTCGTCTTTGTCAAGTATAATAATGTTAACGTTTGCAATACTTTATTGTTTAATCTGCCCAATGCTCGTCTTCATCGTTATCATAGTCATCATACCAGTTCGTATCATAATCATCATAGTCAGCACCTTCGTATTCATCATCCACTTCATCCCCGTAGCCTTGGTACTCATGGAAATGATAACTGCTTTCATATGTATTGTTTTTCTTTGTCTCTTTCTTATTTGAATTACTATCTGCCTGTGTGGTACTGGTCTCGGTGCTTTCCTCATAGATCGGATAGTTGCTATTGGAATTCAAGTCTTCTGATCTGTCACAGCACTTTACGATTAAGACAAATAAGCATATCACTGCCACAAGCGCCACAATTTTCTCGCACAATTCTTTTCACCCCCTTTGCGCACTTTTCTTTATTATACCATACCTTTCTTCATTTGTATACATTTTTCAAAGAAAAAAATCTGCGAACGCAAAACATTTCGCAGACGGTTTTTCTAAGGAACTGCGCCGGCTCGTCCAAAAATTCCGAAAAAATCCCGTACAAAGAAAATACTTGTACGGGATTTTGCATCTATTCTAAATCAGCAATCAGAATACCATGTGAATCGGATCAGAAAGGGTCTGCTCACTGTTCTCATCCCGAAGTTCAATGGTAAAGGTAGCATCCCTCAGATCAACGACTGTGCCGTTTCCGTTTTCCAGTGTGACTGGTACTTCCACGGTATCACCGCTGCGGCAGATTTCCGAAAGCCGATGATCATCGCCCCAGGATATTCCATTGACGGTAATATCCTCTGCAAAGACGGTATATTTCATAGCTGAGGTGTTTTCGATCTCAAAATTTACATCAGTTCCGGAAATCCCCTTGTATGTAATTGTAATATCTCCGTTGGAGTACACTTCACAGCCAACCTTTGCCTTGATTTCTGTGGTGCTGCCTGCGGATACACTGCCGGCTGCTTCCTGGTCTGCATCTTCTTCTGCATCTTCTTCTGCATCTTCTTCTGCATCTGTGTCAAGATCTGCGCTGCCGACACTGTCCTCTGCATTTGCAATGCTGTCTGCCACTTCAAAGGTCAGATGAATGGGTTCCGAGGTAATTGTGGTATTGGTGTCCTTCAGCTGAATGGTAAACTCTGCCTCCTGGAGATCAAAGTCTGCGCCGCTCTCTGCCAGTGTTACCCGTTCTGCACGCTCTGTTCCGGCCTCGGCGGTGTAGTAGAGATCGCCGGTATCCAGCATTGTGCCGTTGACGGAAATATCCTTGGCCGTGAGCTCGTAGTCATCTTCGCCGTCATTTTTCACGCTGACCAGCACATCCGCTCCGGAAATACCGTCAAATATAATCGACAGATCTTCATAGGAGTAGATCACGTCTCCATCCTTTGTTGCTGCATCTGCTTGATCTGTTTCCTCGGCCTTGCTATCTGCCTGGTCAGAGGCCTCCGCCTTTGCCTTGGATTTCTCGCTCTTGCTGCTTTCTTCCTCGGAGTCACCGCACCCCACGGTTACAGCAGCCAGCATAACTGCCGCGGACAAAACTGCAAGTACTTTTTTCTTCTGCATCATTATGTTTTCCTCTTTCTTCCTGCCTGTGTGCTCCCCAAACATCCCAGGGACTGCCACAGCACGTTATTTGAAAGCCAATTCATCCCGTTTCGGCAAATACTGCCGTCCTGTTCTAAAAGCTTCCATTTTATTATACCACAGTCTGGCGCGCTCGTCAAATTCCAATCCGCGCCTTTCGGCCGCACTTTGCAAAAAAGCAGCCCGAACAATCCGGACTGCCTTTTCTGTCAGGAAAACGACTGGCGTTTTCCACTGTTTTTGCTGTTTACCTTCACGACAATTGTCACCACAACCGGAAGCAGGTACAGCCCGGCATACAGCAGCGCCGAACCCACGATTACCTTTGGCTGTGCTTCAAATCTGGTTTTCTCTCCCTCTCGTTCCCGTACCTCCAGATACTGATGGCCGAAAAACGTAAAGCGAGAAATCACATACGGCTCCCAGGAAGTGTTCAGCGTATCCCCATAAATATTGGAATAATATTCTGCTGCTTCCTTCGTGTAAATCCGGTTGGGCATGTCCTGCTCAACATCGGGATTATAGAAAACCAGCCCGATGAAAAGCGAAATAGAACACGCTGCCCAATAGATCAGCCGGACAATCTGCCATACCTTTTTCCTGTTGCCTGTTCGAGTCTGCATCCTGTTCGGAACTGGAATATAGGCCCGATTCGGTATTGCAGCTGTCCTCTGCTGGATTGCCATGCCGCACTTCCGGCAGAATCTGGCATTCACCGGATTCTGACAGCCGCACTTTCCGCAAAACATGGAAGCATCTTCTTCTCCTCTTTGGCGGATTTATGCCATCAGCTTTACCATAACAGCCTTCTGTGCATGCAGGCGGTTTTCTGCCTCTTCAAAGATTTCGTTGGCATGGGATTCAAATACCTTTGTGGTGATTTCCTCTTCCCGGTGTGCCGGCAGGCAGTGGAGTACCATTGCATCCTCGTGTGCCTGTGCCATAACTTCATCATTGATCTGATAGCCGTGGAATGCCTTCTTCCGCTTTTCGGCTTCGCCTTCCTGTCCCATAGAAGCCCATACGTCTGTGATTACCACATCGGCATCCTTTGCAGCTTCCAGCGGCTGATTGGTCATCTGGAATTTGTCGCCGTACTGTGCCGCAAAGTCCAGTACCTCCTTGTCCGGCTGATAGTCGTCCGGGCAGGCGATGGAAACGGACATGCCCACCTTCAGGCAGCCCACGATCAGAGAGTTTGCCATGTTGTTGCCGTCACCGATAAAGCACATTTTCAGGCCGTCAAAGCTGCTCTTGAACTCCCGGATGGTCATCAGGTCTGCAAGGATCTGGCACGGATGGCAGAAGTCTGTCAGGCCGTTGATAATCGGAATCGAGCCGTATTCTGCCAGGTCTTCTACTTCCTTCTGCTCGAAGGTACGGATCATGATGCCGTCCAGATACCGGGACAGTACCCGTGCGGTATCCTGTACCGGCTCGCCCCGGCCGATCTGCAAATCATCTGCGGACAGAAACAGGGGGTGGCCGCCCAGCTGGTACATACCGGTTTCAAAGGAAACACGGGTACGGGTGGACGCCTTCTGGAAAATCATGCCCAGGGACTTGCCCTTCAGATGCGGATGGGGAATGCCGTGCTTCAGCTCATATTTCAGCTGGTCGGCCAGATCCAGAATTTCAATGATTTCTTCTGTGCTCAGATCGAGCATTTTCAATAAGTGCTTCATAAGTTTACTCCTTTTCCGGGGCGTATTCCTTTACGCCTGTTATTTTTGCTGCAAGAAGATTCTTACATTCCTTTTTGGTTGTAATCTGCGTTAATCAGATTGTGCGCCTTGCAGATTTTATGCAGCAGCACACAGGGACACACCAGTGTAAAAGCAAACACCACGCCCAGCAGCCAGAAGTACCCCGGCCCGATTCCATAGGAAATGCCACGGTACTGCAATTCCTGCTTCAGGCGTGCCATATAGGTGTGCTGATAATAGAAATAATAAATGCCAAGAGTGATTCCTGTCAGCGGCGCAATTGCAGTGGGACTGAGAGTAATCACACCATCGTGGGCATATGCCGCCGTATTCAGTTCATGTACCATTTTATCCTGTACGATAATCGGATAAATGCCCAGTGTAATAATGCCCAGCAGCAGCATTTTCCACCACGCGCGGTTCGTTGCCATCTGGTGCACGCCAGATGCGCCGCCCGGATTGTATACCGGTGTCGGGGCTGGAGCCGGTACAGGCACCGGCTGTGCAGGAGCCGCATTCGGCTGCGCTGTAGCTGTCCCACACATGGAACAAAATGTCATACCATCCTCTATCTTTGCACCGCAATTTTTACAAAACATCTCTGATCTCTCCTATACCCTAATATTTTTTATTTTGCCAAAACTTCTTCCAGAATGGCAACACCCTTTTCGATTTCCTCGTCCGTGATGGTCAGCGGCGGCAGCAGACGCACCTTGGTCTTTGCTGTCAGTACCAGCAAACCCTTTTCCAGCGCTGCATTTGCCACATCGATGGCCTTCTTGTCCTTGAGGGCAATGCCGACCATCAGTCCCAGGCCGCTGACACTCTCCACGCCCGGCAGCTTTGCCAGCTTCTCCCGAAGCTTCGCTGCCTTGTGCTGTACTTCTTCCAGGAAGCCCGGCGCTGTCACAGTGTTCAGCACCGCCAGACCGCCGGCACAGCATACCGGATTGCCGCCGAAGGTAGAGCCGTGTGAGCCTTTGTCCAGCACGCCGGCACACTTCTCGTTGGCAAGGCATGCCCCCATCGGCAGACCGCCGGCAATGCCCTTTGCCAGTGTCGTCACGTCTGCCTGGTGCCCGAACTGCTCTCCAGCCAGGAATGTACCGGTTCTGCCCACACCAGTCTGCACTTCATCCGCAATGACCAATACGTCCTTTGCGGCACACTTCTCGAAAACAGCATCCACAAAGGCCTGCTCCAACGCATTCACGCCACCCTCGCCCTGAATATATTCCAGCATCACTGCACAAACCGTGTCGTCCAGCTTGGCTTCCAGATCGGCAATGTCATTGGCAGCCACATAGTCGAAGCCCTCCACAAACGGGAAGAAATAGTTGTGGAATACGTCTTGACCGGTGGCGGACAGGGTGCACAGGGTTCTGCCGTGGAACGAATTCACCAGCGTCAGGATCTTGTGTCTGCCCTTGCCGTATTTGTCAAAGCTGTACTTTCTCGCCAGCTTAATGGCACACTCGTTTGCCTCTGCGCCGCTGTTGCAGAAGAACACCTTTTCATAGCCGGTCGTCTGGCACAGTTTCTGGGCAAAGTCTGCCTGCACCTTGGTGTAGTACAGATTGGAAGTGTGCTGCATGGTCTTGACCTGCTTGCAGACTGCCTCTGTCCACGCCTCGTTGCAGTAGCCCAGAGAGGTGGTGCCGATGCCGCTGCCGAAGTCGATGTAGGTCTTTCCGGTTTCATCTGCGCAGGATTCCCCTGCGCCGTGATCAATGACTACCGGAAACCGTCCGTATGTTCCCATAACGGACTGGTTCATTTGTTCTTGTGTTGTCATTTTCATGACCTCCTATATGTAAAAGCAAATTACCGGAACTGTGTCCCGATACCCTCATTGGACAGCGTTTCGATCAGAATGGAGTGGGGCACTCTGCCGTCAATGATCGCCGTTTTCTTGACACCGCGGCGGACTGCCTCTACGCAGCAGTCGATCTTCGGGATCATGCCGCCGGAGATGATGCCCTTCCGCTTCAGGAACGGCACTTCGCTGACATTGACAAACGGAATCAGGGTAGACGGATCGTCCTTGTCCCGGAGCAGTCCGGCAATATCTGTCATCAGAATCAGATTTTCTGCCCGGAGCTGTGCCGCGATTCTGGCCGCCGCGGTATCGGCATTGACATTATATGCCTGTCCGAAATCATCCGTTGCCACGGTGGCAATCACCGGAATATAGCCGTTGTTCAGAGCATCCAGGATGGGCTGTTCATTCACCTTGACAATATCTCCTACAAAACCCAGATCTTCTCCGTTCGGCCCCAGCTTCCGCTCTGCGGTCAGCATATGGCCGTCAATGCCGCACAGACCCAGTGCCTTGCCCCGTGTCCGTGTCAGCAGGCTGACCAGTTCCTTGTTTACCTTGCCGGACAGCACCATTTTGACCACATCCACTGCCGCTTCATCGGTGTACCGCAGGCCGCCGATAAACTTGGACTCGATGTTCAGCCGTTTCAGCATATCGCTGATTTCCGGGCCGCCGCCGTGTACCAGAACAACCTTAACACCGACCAGGGACAGCAGCACGATATCGTCCATAACCGCCTGTTTCAGTTCGTTGTTTGTCATGGCGTTTCCGCCGTACTTGACCACCAGAATCTTATTGTTGTATTTCTGAATATAGGGCAGGGCATCTATCAGCACCTGTGCCCGTACATTGTTCAATATCTCTCCCATTTCTCGAAGCCTCTCTTAGGAACGGTAGTCACCGTTGATTTTTACATAGTCATAGGTCAGGTCGCAGCCCCATGCCGTTGCTTCTGCCGGGCCGTCACCGATAGACACCAGAATCTCGATCTCATCCTCCAGCAGCACCGTCTTGGCGATGTCCTCGGAGAAGTCGATGCCGGCGCCGTTCCTGCACACGTCCACAGAACCGGCACGGGAAGCCAGTGTCACAGCCACCTGATTGATGTCGAATTCTGCCGGAGCATAGCCCACCGCGCACAGCACCCGTCCCCAGTTGGCATCAGCACCAAACATGGCGCATTTCAGCAGATCAGAAGCGATCACGCTCTTGGCAACTGCCAGTGCATTTTCCCGATCTTTCGCACCGGTCACAGTACACTCCAGCAGTTTTGTCGCACCCTCGCCGTCCTTTGCCAGCATCTTGGTGATGTTGGACATCGCGATATACAGAGCCTGACGGAATACGGCATAATCGTCATTCTGTTCGGTGATCTCCGCATTTTCTGCCAGACCGTTTGCCAGTACCACGCAGGTATCATTGGTGGACTGGTCGCCGTCGATATACAGGCAGTTATACGTATACTGTACCACATCACTGAGGGCTGTCTGTAACAGTTCCGCAGAGATCGCACAGTCCGTCGTTACCACATTCAGCGTCGTTGCCATATTCGGGCAGATCATACCGCTGCCCTTGCCCATTGCACCTACGTGACAGGTCTTTCCTCCCAGCTGGAATTCCACTGCCACTTCTTTCGGCACGGTATCTGTTGTCATAATGGCAATGGCTGCCTGCTCATGATTTTCAGCAGACAAGCCGTCATACACCTTGCCCATGCCCTGTTCAAACGGCTCAATAGGCAGGATCTGACCGATGACACCAGTCTGTGCGATCAGCAGTTCTTCCGGCTGAACGCCCATTTGTTCCGCCGCCAGTTCGCAGACACGGTTCGCCTTGTCAATACCGTCTGCATTACAGCAGTTGGCATTCTTGGAGCTTAGCACCATGCCCCATGCCTTACCGCCGGTCTGTTCCAGATGTGCCTTGGAAACCAGCACCGGTGCAGCTTTCACCTTATTGGAAGTAAACACGCCGGCAGCACGGCACAGCTTGTCGGATACGACCAGACAGAGATCCGGTTTTTTCGTGGGGTTTTCCTTGATACCACAGTACACGCCATTTGCACGAAATCCCTTTGCGGCACAAACGCCGCCGTCGATATAGGTAAACCCGTCATACAGCACTTTTTCAATTTGTTTCATTTGGTTATTCCTCCGCAGCGTTTGTTTCCCTTACAAAAGTCCCACAGTTTCGTCCAGTCCCAGCATAATATTCATGCACTGCACCGCTGCACCGGATGCACCCTTGCCCAAATTATCCAGACGGGAGCACAGCAGGATCTGCTCTGCATCACCGAACACGAAAATTTCCATCTGGTTGGTATCCCGCAGGTCGTTGCAGCTGAGCTTTGTGGCTGTCATTTCTGCAGGTGTTTTCAGGGGCTGCACATGGACGAAGTTAGAACCGGCGTAGTGGCGTTCCAGCATTTCCTGCACCCGTTCCGGTTCCAGAGAGAAGCCGGAGACTGCCGCCTGAATCGGCACGCAGACTACCATGCCATTATAGTAATCGTCCACAATCGGGGTGAACATGGGCTTCTTTTCCAGACCGGAGATCTTCTGCATTTCCGGCAGGTGCTTGTGATTGTTTGCCAGACCGTAAAAACGGGGGCTGTACAGTTCCGGAGCACGGTCGGGAGATTCGATCTCGGCGATCATTTTCTTGCCGCCGCCGCTGTAGCCGGACATGGCGAAGCACTGCACCGGATAGTCCTTGGGCAGCAGTCCGCTGTGTACCATGGGGTACACCAGCGAAGCGAACCCGCTGGCATAGCAGCCCGGCACTGCCACACGCTTGGAGTGGCGGATTTTTTCCCGATGCTCCGGCGACAGTTCCGGAAAACCGTATGCCCAGTCCGGATTGGTGCGGTGTGCCGTGGAAGCATCAATGATCCGCACGTCCGCATCGCCAGCCAGTGCCACAGCTTCTCTCGCGGCATCGTCCGGCAGGCACAGGAAGGTCACGTCGCTTTCCAGAATGGCAGCCCGTCTTGCCTCCGGATCCTTTCGGGTTTCCTCAGTCAGGGTAATCATGGTCAGATCGTTCCGGTCTGCCAGCCGTTCATGAATCCGCAGACCGGTTGTGCCAGCCTGCCCGTCAATAAATACCTTTACAGCCATTTTCTTTTCTCTCCATTTTGCTTGAACTTCTCGCCGTTTTCATGAAAACGATATCGGCTTTTTATTCCTCCGCTGCGCACTTGGGGCAGGGCGTTTTATCGCCAAAAGCTCTCCCCTGAGGCATCTTCATCACCGGAACATCTGTGCGGTCTACGCCCCGGCGGTTTCCGTGCCAGTCATATGTGGCATCCGGATAGTCCTCTCTGGCACAGTCCTCTGAATAATGCCAGTAATCCCCCAGCGGCGTATAATAAATCGGGCGCTCTGCCTGTTCCTTTTCTTCCGCAGTCCGCACGGTAAATTCCACCGGCTCTGACACAACGCTTCCGTCTGCGCTGGCCAGATATAATTTCCCGGTGCCGGCAGTCTTTCCAGTCAGGCTGAAATGCACGTTCTGCTCCCCGTTTCGTTCGATATCGCCCACTTCCACCAGTCCGGCAGGTTCTGTGTAAATCTGGATGTCCTTTGTGGTAAAGATATTGTTGGCACTCACCACCTGTGAGGACAGGTTTTCCTTTTTCTCGTCCAGATCCAGCACCAGACTGTCTGCTCCGATCAGCAGCTTTACAGACGTAATCTCCGCTTTTACCGGCTCTGTGGCCGGCACTGTCAGCTTTTTCCGGTTTCCGGACTTTTTGTTGCCCGACATAGTGGTGACAGCCGTCACCCGTGCGCCGGATTCCGGTGCCGGTGCTGTTGCTGCTGTCGCCTGCTCTGTCTGCACTTCCGCCTGTGATGTCTGAGACGATTCTCCGCCGCTGCCGCACGCAGTACAAAAGCAAAGTCCTGCCGCCAACACAATTCCCATCCAATGTTTCATCCCGTTCTCCTTATTTCCCTGGAAACAATCCTGTTTTCTGTCGAATTTTGTGTGCTTATTCCCGTGGACATTTCCACACGCTAAAGGCACAGGTCAGCACGATAATGGCAATTGCCCAGATCCGGGACACCGTCATGCCCAGATTCAGCACCAGACCCAGCAGAATTTCTCCGCCAATCCAGAGCACCGCAGCCACCACGCACAGTGCGACAATAAATTTCAGCTGCCGTCCCTTCATGCGAGATCCAGCTTTTCCTTTACCAGCGCCAGCTGTTTTGCCACAGCCGCCGGAGACGGGCCGCCCTGAGAAACTCTGCCCCGAACACAGGTTTCCAGGCTGATGGCATCATACACATCCTCTGTAAACAGCGGTGTCATCTTCTGGTATTCTTCCAGTGGCAGGGTTTCCAGCGTCAGTCCCTTGGCAATGCACTGTGCAACCAGCGTGCCGGAAATCTTGTAAGCATCCCGAAAAGGCATGCCCTTTTTCACCAGATAATCGGCACAGTCGGTGGCGTTGATAAAGCCCTTTGCCGCAGCCGCACGCATGTTTTCCTTGTTGACACGCATGGTTTCCAGCATGGGAGTCACCGTTTCCAGACAGAGCTTCACGTTGTCCACTGCGTCGAAGATCGCTTCCTTATCTTCCTGCATATCCTTGTTGTATGCCAGAGGCAGACCCTTCATCATGGTCAACAGGGTCTGGAGATCACCGTAAACTCTTGCTGTCTTGCCGCGGATCAGCTCTGTAATATCCGGATTCTTCTTCTGGGGCATAATGGAAGAACCGGTTGCAAATGCATCATCCAGTTCAATAAACTTGAATTCCCAGGAGCACCACAGAATGATCTCTTCGGAGAGCCGGGACAGATGCATCATGATGATCGAGAGGGTATTCGCCAGCTCAATGCAGTAGTCGCGGTCGGAAACGCCGTCCAGGCTGTTTGCCATGGGCGCGTCAAAGCCCAGCAGCTTCGCCGTTTCTTCCCGGTCGATATGATAGGTAGTGCCAGCCAGCGCACCGCTGCCCAGCGGGCATTCGTTCATACGCTTTGCTGTGTCGTCCAGTCTGCCCAGATCGCGGAGCAGCATCTGTACATATGCCAGCAGGTGGTGTGCAAAAGTCACCGGCTGGGCACGCTGCAAATGAGTATAGCCGGGGAGCACGGTTTCGGTGTGCTGTTCTGCCAGCTTCACCAGCACGGCACACAGCTTTTCCACCAGTCCGCGGATCTCCTGGATCTCGTCCCGCAGATACAGCCGCAGATCCAGTGCCACCTGGTCATTTCTGGAACGGGATGTGTGCAGGCGCTTGCCCACGTCGCCGTAGCGCTTGGTCAGCTCTGCCTCCACAAACATGTGGATATCTTCTGCATTGGGGTCAAATTCCAGCTTGCCGCTGTCCAGATCTGCCAGAATGGCAGTCAGCCCCTCAATAATGGTCTTGCTGTCCTCTTTGGAGATGATACCGCAGTCCCCCAGCATGGTTGCATGGGCAATGCTGCCCTGAATGTCATGCCGGTACATCCGGGCATCAAACGAGATAGAGGAGTTAAACGCATTTACGCCTGCGTCAATTTCTTTGGAAAATCTTCCTGCCCAAAGTGCCATATATGAAACGTCCTTTCGTGATATTATGGAAACACTGAATAAAGCTTGTGCGTAAGATGCGTAGCCAGATTTTTCGGCAGATTGCACAGAAATTCCGCAGGCATACTTGATGTATGGCAAGGGATTTCTGGGCAATATGGCGGAAAATCTGCAAGCAGATTGCGTGCAAAGCCGTCAGGCGGGCTTTATGCAGTGTTTCCTTATATATTGATAGAAGAAACGGAAAAGAGGCGACCGGTAAACAGCCGCCTCTTCCTCACCGGCAGGAGAACCGGTATACAGGGAAATCACCGCCGTGTTTCCCGATTTTTCAAAATTACTTGTTGTTCCGCTTCTGATCCAGCACAGCCTTTACGTGAATCGGCAGACCGAACAGGTTGATGAAACCCTCTGCGTCCTTCTGGTTGTAAACGTCTTCTGCATCGAAGGTAGCAACTTCTTCATCGTACAGGGTGTACGGAGAAGTTACGCCGGCATTGATGATGTTGCCCTTGTACAGCTTCAGCTTGACATCACCAGTAACGGTCTTCTGGGTTTCGTTTACGAAAGCAGTCAGTGCTTCCCGCAGCGGTGTGTACCACTGGCCATTGTATACGATATCTGCAAACTTAATGCTCAGATACTGCTTGGTTCTTGCGGTTTCCTTATCCAGGGTGATGGTTTCCAGAACATCATGTGCATGGTACAGGATGGTGCCGCCCGGAGTTTCATATACGCCTCTGGACTTCATGCCGACCAGACGGTTTTCTACCAGGTCTGCCAGGCCGATGCCGTTAGCGCCGCCCAGTTCGTTCAGCTTTTCTACCAGTTCTACAGCGCCCATTTCCTTGCCGTCGATAGCAGTCGGAATACCCTTTTCAAAGTGAATGGTCACATAAGTGGGCTTGTCCGGAGCCTGGATCGGAGAAACGCCCAGTTCCAGGAAGCCTTCCTTCTCATACTGCGGCTCATTTGCCGGATCTTCCAGATCCAGACCTTCATGAGACAGGTGCCACAGGTTCTTGTCCTTGGAGTAGTTGGTTTCACGGTTAATCTTCAGCGGAATGTTGTGTGCTTCTGCATAGTCGATTTCTTCGTCACGGCTCTTGATGGTCCATTCTCTCCACGGAGCGATGATTGCCATATCCGGAGCGTATGCCTTGATTGCCAGTTCGAAACGAACCTGGTCATTGCCCTTGCCGGTTGCGCCGTGGCAAATGGCATCTGCGCCTTCTTCCAGCGCGATTCTTGCCAATTCCTTACCGATGATCGGACGTGCAAAGGAAGTACCCAGCAGATAACGGTTTTCATAAACCGCACCAGCCTGTACAGTCGGGAAAATGTAGTCCTCAACGAAGGTTTTCTTCAGATCCAGTACGATCAGCTTGGAAGCGCCGGTCTTGATTGCCTTTTCTTCCAGGCCGTCCAGCTCTGTGCCCTGTCCTACATCTGCAGAAACTGCGATAACCTCACAGTTGTTGTAGTTTTCCTTCAGCCACGGAATAATGATTGAAGTATCCAGACCGCCGGAATATGCCAGAACGACTTTCTTAATGTCCTTTTTTGCCTTTGCCATGATGCAAACTCCTCCATCGCGTAAAAATTGCATAATATTCAGCGAAGCAGCCGTCCGTTTTCGCCTGCTTTCGCTCCATACACCCGGTATGTCTGCCAAAGCAGCACAGGAATCCGTCTCCTCCGCAAATGCTCTTGTCTCTTATTATACACCTTTTTTTCCCGTTGTCAAGAGCTTTTTGCATAATTATGCGGATTTTTTTTCGATGCATTCTATTTTATGTATATTATGCATCTTTAAGCTGTATAAATGAATAATGTAGAAAAAAAGGCTCTCACATTGCCGTGAAAGCCTTTTTCCAATGTCTGATTTGGTTTAGTGTGCCCGTTCGTAGTATGCCAGAATCTCGCCGACAAACTCCCGGTGCAGCGGATCTGTTCCATACCACTTGTTATAAGTATCCCGGCTCAAAAAGCCGTTTTCTTCCAGCATTGCCGTATAGAGCTTGCGGCAGACAAAGACGCAGCGCGCCTGTGCAAAGGTTGTTGTTCCGTCCAGGAGAACGGGCTGCAATCCGGTTTCTTTTGCCTTATCGCAGTCCCGGCCGGAATGAGAGCCGCAAAACTGAAGTGCCGGCTTATAGCCGGAGTCAAAAAACGTCGCAGTAAACAGTGCATTGCGATCCATAAACTCCAGGGTGTGCCGATTGGTACGAACAAAACAATGGAGAGACGGTACACCCCACATTTCACCCACAGCGCCCCAGGAGGCGGTCATGGTGTTGTAATGATCCGGTGTGCCGGAGGTGAGCAGATACCAGCTCTTTCCGATCATATCGAACGGATTGCACTGAAGGGTGCTGATATCCTTTTGCTCAAATAGCGAATTTTCCGCAGTCATAAATTCCATTCCTTTCGCATATAATAAAAGTGACATGCCGGCATCTTTTTGCCAGGCTGCCGAGCCGGCGGATTTTTTGTTTTTCTGTTTTGCCGCCGCGGCAAAGTCCTTTTTTATGGTATCACAAAGTCATTGGTGCTGCAAGAAAATTTTCAATCACATTTTGGAAACGATTCCCTTTTGCAGTCCAGACCTCCTCCCATGCATCCAAGCGCCCGAATTTTGCCGCCCTGTTTTTTCTTTCTGCGGACGGCCTTCGCGCTTCTCTTGCATTCGACAGGCGGTTTTGGATATGCTTATACTTGCTTCTGCTGCTTCTGCGCTTCCGTACGGCCATACTGAAGGCGCAGCTTATCGGTCAGCAGTGCAATAAATTCGGAATTCGTAGGTTTTCCCTTGCAGTTATTCACGGTGTAGCCGAAAAAGGAGTTGATGGTGTCCAGATCGCCCCGATCCCACGCAATTTCAATGGCGTGGCGGATGGCGCGCTCTACCCGGGAAGAAGTGGTGTCATATTTCTGTGCCACTGTGGGATAGAGCATCTTCGTCACACTTTCCAGCAGCGCCTGGTTCTGAATCGAAGCCAGGATTGCTGTCCGCAGGTAGTGATAGCCCTTAATATGTGCCGGAACGCCCAGCTGGTGAATCATATCGGTTACAATCACTTCCAGATCTGCCTGCTGGATGGCGGTCTCGGTGGTTTTCTGTTTCTGCATCAGACCTTTGATCCGGTTTCCCAGTGTGCTGATATCAAATGGCTTCATCATGAAATAGGCGGCGCCGTTTTCCATGACCTGCCGTTCAATGAACTCATTTTCATAGGCGGATGTAATGATAAAGTGCGGTCTGCGTTCCTGATACCGGGTTTTCTCTAAAATCTCTATGGCATCCATATTGGGCAGAATCGCATCAATGACCACAACATCCGGCTGATCGTTGTGGATGGCATCGAGAATCAGCTTTCCGTCTCTGCGTCTGGTGACAACGTAGAGACCGAGAGACCGCAGCTCATTGGCACACGCCACGCCGTATTCTGCGCTGTCATCTCCAATCAGGACTTTTATTTTTCTGTTGTCCATTTTGTTACCTCCTGTTATTTTGTTCTACTTAATCATTTTACCACATTCCATGGGGAAAATGCAAGAGTAGATCCTGTCGAAAGCCGTCTTTCCGGAGAAGCAAAGATGAACTTATTGTAAATTTCGCGTAAAATGCGCAAAAGCATTTCTTTTTTCGGTTATTCGGCACCGCCCAGAATGGAAGGTGCCTCTGCCTCCGCCTGCTTTCGCTTCTGAATGCGCTGCTGTTTTGCCTCTACGGAGAAAAATTGCAGCAGTGCCAGTGCCGCCAGCGCGCCGTAGAAAATCAAAGTGGGCAGAATCTGCATCCGGTACAGGGTATCCACCGGCATATCCATAATCCGGCTGTAGAAGCCGCTGTCTGCGGCGTACGCTGTCACCCGGAACATAGGAATCAGGCAGAGGACAATCCCCACAGTGCCGACACCCAGCGAAATCCAGTTCCGGCGCAGGAGCACCAGCACTGCGCCGGCTGTCAGCAGCACCGAGGCCGCAATCATCATCTCGCCGTATCCCACAAAGCTGGGCGGCCAGTTCTCCCCGGCCTTTGCATTTTTGATCCAGCCGAAGGCACAGCCCAGATCAGTAATCCAGACAAACAGGATCATTGACAGCACCAGCACGATTTTCAGCAGAATTCCCAGCACCTTCTGCACCTTTCGGCGGCGGTACTGGGTTGCCGTTAATTTTCCCTTGGGCATGGTTCGATTTTGTTTCATCATATGTTTGATCCTTTCTGTTCAGAACAGGAATTTGCAATCGGAAAATGTTTCCTTGGATTGCACCGGCTGTTTTGCTGCCGAAATCCCGGAGAGGATTCTTCCACAGCTTTACGGTGATAAAATCCGAAGAATCGCACATAGTACATGCAAACAAGCGCCGAGGTTCCGGCGCACACCGTCATCCGCCCGGAGCGCATTGCGCGCAGACTCAGATACAAAGAAAGCAGGGAGATCAACATGAGCACATGGATTCGGCGCGCCGCCGCACTGGGCGCAGCCGTTTTAATACAACTTTACGGAGCAGCCGCCTATTACGCATGGCAGCTGCCGGACAGCTACTATGTGGAAACCGGAAACCAGCTGCAAATGGACACGGCGCTGCACATTGCCGCCGTTCCCACAGCAAAAGAGGTACAGGCCGCCGGACACGCCCCCGATGCGGAAACCGCCGCGCTGCGCCTGTTCGGCGTCATTCCCATCAAGGATGTGGAAATCCAGGAAATTGACACGCCCCTGCTGGTGCCGTGCGGCCAGCCATTCGGGATTCAGCTCCGCATGGGCGGCGCAATGGTAGTGGGTCTGGATGAAGTGGAAACCGACAGCGGCGCACGCTGTCCGGCACAGGAGGCCGGCATCCAGACCGGCGATCTGATTCAGTCCATTGACGGCACAGCCATTGACTCCAACCAGAGCCTGAGCAGCGCCATTGCCGCCTCTGCCGGAGCTGCCGTTTCCGTTACGCTCCGCCGGGGCGAAGAAACACGCACCTGTACCCTCACCCCGGCCTATGCCGCAGATGACCACTGCTATGAGGCTGGCATCTGGGTGCGGGACAGCAGCGCCGGCATCGGCACCATGACCTTCTACGATCCGGACAGCGGCAGCTTCGGGGGACTTGGACACCCGATCTGCGATACAGACACCGGCGACATTCTTCCCCTGGACTCCGGAGAAGCCGGACCGGTGGAAATTTTTCAGGTGACAAAGGGCACAGCCGGCAATCCGGGTATGCTCCAGGGGCGCTTTACCGAGGACGCTCCTCTGGGAAAGCTGCTGTGCAACAACCGCTGCGGCATTTTCGGCACGCTCTATCATGCCCCCACCGATGCCGCCCCCGTTCCCATGGGACTCAAGCAGGACATTACAACCGGCCCGGCGCAGATTCTCTGCACCGTCAGCGGCAGCGAACCGGAAGCCTATGACATTGTCATTGAAGAAATCGACTACAGCGGTACAGACAGCACCCGGAACATGACCATCTGCGTCACAGACCCCGCACTGCTGGAGATCACCGGCGGCATTGTACAGGGCATGAGCGGCAGCCCCATTTTACAGGACGGCAAGCTCATCGGCGCAGTCACCCACGTCTTTGTAGACGATCCCACCCGGGGATACGGCATCTTTTGCGAAAACATGGTGCGCTATGGTCTCTGCGGCAGCTGACCGCCGGAAAGCGTACCGACAGCGCCGGCAAATACAACAAAAAAACCTCACGGCAGGCGCAGCGCCAAACCCCGTGAGGTTTCTCTTTTCTGTAAATAGCCAGACTGCCGTCTGCCTTTTCTCTCATTGCTCCTAATAGGAGAAATCCTGTCTGGATTTGCATTTCTGCTTAGTCGCTGAAGCCGCTCTCTACCAAATCTACCAGAGAATTTACAGCTACCTGCTCATCTGAACCGTCTGCAATAATCTTGATGGTAGTGCCACCAACGATACCCAGAGACAGAATACCCAGCAGGCTCTTTGCATTTACCCGGCGTTCTTCCTTTTCAATCCAGATCGATGCCTTGAATTCATTGGCACGCTGAATGAAAAATGTAGCCGGTCTTGCATGCAGACCTACCTGATTCTGTACAGTGACTTCTTTAACATACATAATAAAACTCTCCCATCTTTGAATACATGCGGAATTCCGCAGTTACCATTGGTTTTGCTTTTACCATGTTCCCATTATACAAGGTTTTTCCAGGAACGTCAACGTATTTTTTGCAAGAAACCCCCGATTTTTCCGAATTTTCTACGTGTTGTCGCATCTGCTCTGTTTTTTATCACCAAAGTTTGTGGAACTTGACAACAATAACAAAGGGACAAAAACCAGGATTTTCAGGAACGCACATTTTGTTCAAAAATGGCAGAAAAATCTGCTATTTTTTATCCAAATAGCGCGAATAAAGATCCGGCCGGTTTTCCCGGGTCACAGCCAGGCTCTGTTCCAGCCGCCATTCTGCAATGTTTTTATGATGTCCCGTGAGCAGCACCGGCGGCACCTCCTGGTCGTGCCAGACCGCCGGACGGGTATACTGGGGATATTCCAGCAGGCCGTTAAAGTGGCTTTCCTCCTCAAAGCAAAGGTTTTCCGGCAGTACCCCCGGCAGCATCCGCGCCAGTGTGTCAATGAGGACAAGCGCCGGCAGCTCTCCCCCGGTGAGAACATAGTCCCCGATGGAGATTTCCTCATCAATCACCGTATCCAGGATGCGCTGGTCTACACCTTCATAATGCCCGCAAAGCAGGAAAATATGCGGCATCATTGCCAGTTCCAGTGCTCTTTGCTGCGTCAGAACAGCGCCTTTCGGTGACATATAAATTCTATGCGGCACCGACTGTGCCTGTGCACAGACAGCCTCATAGCAGCGGTAGATAGGATCTGCCTGCATCACCATGCCTCTGCCGCCGCCATAGGGCACATCGTCCACCCGGCGGTGCTTATCTAATGTATAGTCCCGGATGTTCCAGCAGTTCACATCCAGGCAGCCTTTTTTCCGTGCGCGTCCCAGAATGCTCTCAGACAGAACTGCCTCACACATTTCCGGGAACAGCGTTGCCACATCAATTCGCATCCAGCAGTCCCTCCAGCGGCCGGATCCGCATGACACCGCCAGCGAGATCCGTTTCCTGTATGACATCCGGAATGGCCGGGATGAGCACAGCCTTTCCGGATGCATCCTTTACTTCATACACATCATTAGCACCGGTCTGCATCACATCTGTGAGCGTTCCGTAGCTTTTACCGGTGTCTGCGTCCAGAACCTCCAGACCAATGAGATCCTGGATAAAGTACACGCCCTCTTCCAGCTCCACTTCGTCCCGATCCATGTACAGCACCTGTCCGCGCAGCTTTTCTGCGGCTTCTACGGTATCTACGCCTTCCAGATGGAGCAGCACATTGCCCTTTTGCAGGCGCGCCGCAGTCACAGTCACCGGCTCCTGTGCCTTGCCCAGGTACAGGGTATCGAATTCGCACAGGAATTCCGGATCATCGCACCAGGGAACCACTTTGATTTCGCCGCGCAGGCCGTGGACATTTACAATTTTTCCGATTTCCAGGTATTGTTTCATCTCAGTTCCTTCCTCTTTTTTCTGCATCCGATCTTATATCCGCACAGTGCAGATACAGCAACAGGCGAACATTGCTGTCCGCCTGCATTTTGTTTTTCTGCTCAATTTTTGTGTCTGAAATCGTGTTTCAAGAAGCGAAAACACGAATTTAGTCAATTTCCACTGCAATTTTCTGGTTTTCTCTTGCAGCACCGGCACGCATAATGACACGGATCGCCTTTGCAATTCTGCCTTGCTTTCCGATTACGCGGCCCGTATCTTCCGCAGCCACCTTCAGATGATAGACAATCACGCCCTCTTCATTGGGTGCATCTGCTGTAATCTGAATTGCAGACGGATCTTCTACCAGTCCGGCCACAATCACCTGCAACAGGTTTTCCATTGTTTCATTCCTCCTCCCTGAAAAGTGCCTGTATTCCGCTTCTTTTCGCGCGCTCTCGCGCAGATGCGAAACAGGCTCTAAAGCTAGGTTGCTCTTGCTCCACTGGTCAGCCGCATACCACCGGACGCACTGCGTACCTCCGGACACACATGCAGTTCACCGGCGGAGCAATCCCTGCACCGCGGATGCGGCACAGCCCCGCACTGACGTTTCCTCTGCTCTTAGAGTACGCCTTCCTTCTTCAGGATACCCTTTACAGTATCTGTCGGCTGTGCACCGTTTGCCAGCCATGTCTTTGCCTTGTCAGCATCCAGGCTTACAACAGTCGGCTCCTTTGTCGGATCGTAGTAACCGATCTCTTCGATGAAGCGGCCGTCTCTCGGATAACGTTCGTCAGCAACAACAATACGATAGAACGGAGCCTTCTTTGCGCCCATTCTTCTCAGTCTGATCTTTACTGCCATTTGAAATTCACCTCCGTGTGTTTTCTGATCTATCTCCAGCAGTTTCCTGCGGGATTTCTTATTTCTTCGGCGGCATCAGCCCCGGCGGAACACCGGGTATGCCGCCCTGCACATTTTGCAGCTGCTCCGGGCTCATGCCGGCCAGACGCTTCATGGCGCGGCGGTTCATCTTGCCGCCCTTGCCCATTTTGCCGCCCAGCTGCTTCATCATTTTCTGCATCTGGTCGAACTGCTTCAGCAGCCGGTTGACCTCTTCCACCTTTGTACCGCTTCCGGCGGCAATCCGCCGCTTCCGGGATGGATTGATGATGGAGGGCTTTTCCCGCTCTGCCTTTGTCATGGATGTGATCATGGCCTCAATGCGGACAAACTGCCGTTCGTCAATATCGGCATCTTTCAACTTGCTGCCCACACCGGGGAGCATGCCCATGATCGACCGCAGCGAGCCCATCTTCTGAATCTGCCGCAGCTGTTCCAGGAGGTCGTTCATGTCGAACCGGTTCTCCTCGAATTTCTTTGCCATTTTCTCGGCATCCTTCTGACTGATGGTGTTTTCCGCCTTTTCGATCAGGGTAAGCATATCGCCCATGCCCAGAATCCGGGAAGCCATCCGCTGGGGGTGGAACTGTTCGAAATCGTCCAGCTTTTCGCCCATGCCCACATATTTAATAGGCTTTCCGGTTACAGCCAGAACGGACAGCGCCGCACCGCCTCTGGTATCGGAGTCCAGCTTTGACATCAGAACGCTGTCAATTCCCAGGGCATCGTCAAAGGCCTTTGCCACATTGACGGCATCCTGACCGGTCATAGCATCGACTACCAGCATGATCTCATGGGGATGCGTCAGTTCCTTCAGATCCTTCAGCTCATCCATGAGGGCAATGTCAATGTGCAGACGGCCGGCGGTATCCAGAATCACCACATCATTGCCGTGATCCTTGGCGTACTTCATGGCCTCCTTGGCAATAATCCGGGGATCAATCTGTCCCATCTCAAAGACCTTGACCCCGGCGCGCTCACCCACCACCTGCAGCTGATTGATTGCAGCCGGGCGGTAGATATCGCACGCCACCAGCAGCGGATAGTGTCCCTCTTTTTTCAGCATCTTGGCCAGCTTTGCCGCATGGGTGGTTTTGCCGGAGCCCTGCAGGCCGCACATCATGATGACGCACGGCGGCTTGGACGGGAACTGAATCCGGGCATTTTCATTGCCCATAAGGTTGCACAGTTCTTCGTTGACAATCTTAATGACCTGCTGTGCCGGAGTCAGGCTGGAAAGTACCTCTTCCCCAACGGCACGTTCTGAGACCTTCTTTACAAAATCCTTGACAACCTTATAGCTGACATCTGCTTCCAGCAGTGCCATCCGCACCTCACGCATTGCCTCTTTGACATCGGCCTCCGTGAGTTTGCCGTGGGATTTCAGTTTCCGGAATACCTGATTGAGTTTTCCGGACAGTCCTTCAAAAGCCATTGGTTCCGCCTCCTTTTCCCAGCGCCTGTTTCCTGTGCCGCTCAGAGCAGCTTTAATCCCTGATGAATGGTTTCCATTGCCATCCGGCATTGGTTCTGCACCTGTGCATTTTCCGGCACCGCCGCAGAAATCGCCTTCATCCGTTCTGCCAGCGCAGCATAATTCTCCCGCATGGCACAGAGCCGCGCGGCGAACTGGAGTTTCTCCTCCATTTCCTGGAGCACCTGCTCGCCCCGTTTGATGCCGTCCCGTACACCCTGCCGGGTAATACCCAGCAGGGCAGCAATCTCGCTCAAGGAAAGATCCGCACCATAATACAGCTCTGTCACCTTGTACTGATGGGGTGTCAGAAACTCCCCATAACAGTCCAGCAGCATCGCAAACCGCAAATCCTTTGCCACAATGGGACCCCTCCTGTACTGTAAAAGCAATCTGCTTTACAAGTATACCTGATTTCCGGCCATTTGTCAAGTGTTTTTTTTCGTCATCCTGTACAAATCGGGAAGCCCCTTTTCTACCATAATTCAATATATTCGCCTATTTTTCACGCTTTATCCTTATTTTCCTTGACATACCCTTAGGTTTTGCTTATAATAGAGAAGAAAACATCTGTTTTCTGTGCGGTTTTCCAAATACGGGAAGTTCTGCCGGAAAGCGGATTCCATCCCGAACAAGCGCCAGTCGCCTGTTCCCACAGAAAGGACGAAGAAAAATGACATTTCAGGAAATGTTTGATCGTGCAAAGGCTGCTCTGACAAAGGCAAGCGCAGCAGATTCCGCCGTGTTTGTTGCAGCACAGGTGAATGTAACCGGTGAAGGCTCCGGTATTTTTTATGTAAAGGCAGCAGACGGCGTGCTGGAAGTAGAACCGTATGATTATGTGGATCACAATGTCCTGCTCACCGCAGATTCCGCAGAACTGCTGGCCGCACTGGAAGCTGCAAAGGCCGCAGAACTGGCAATGGAAGGCGACGCAGAAAGCGTTGCTGCATTCCAGGCAATTCTGGGCACACTGCCGGCTCCGGCTGCAAAGGAAGCACCGAAGAAGGCTGCCGCTCCGACTGAAACAGAAGCAAAGGCTCCGGCTGCAAAACCGGCTGTTGAAAAGGCTGCACCGAAGGCTGCTGCTGTAGCAGAAAGCGCACCGGCAGCAAAGGCAGAAGCCAAAAAGACAGAGGCTCCGAAGGCAGCCGCTGCTCCGGCCACTGCAAAAAAGCCGGCTGCTCCTGCACCGAAAAAGGCCACTGCAAACAACAAGCGCTCCCGGAGAAAGCGGTAAGCGCCTGTTTTCCTATTTTATAACAGCAAATGCAAAAGACGGCGAAGAGAATGTCCTTCGCCGTCTTTTTCTATGGAAAATCACGATTTTATTGGTGTTTGATCTTACCAGCTCGGTGTGCCGCCTGCCATCTGCTCAGAGTAATAACAGAGAATCCGGTAGGCATCCTGGATGGAAATTTCACCGTTTTCATCCAGATCCGCCGCCGCAGACTGTGCCCAGCCCAAATTCCCCAGGCTGCCGGCATTGCAGGCAGCATAGGCCAGCAGCGCCAGATTGGCATCCTGAATGGTGATGCTGCCATCCAGGTCGGTGTCCCCCGGCTCTCCCCGTGTATTGGTATATTGCAGTTCCGGGAAGGTAAGCTTGCCCTCCCGTTCCAGCCCGGCCAGCAGATTTGCGGCGGCGTAGTCAATTTCCTGCTGAGATGCCTGCTCCGGAAGTGCCAGTGCTGCCGCATAGGCACTGCGGTACAAGGCGTTGGCATTGTTCTTCGGCGCACCATAGGACAGCGCCTGTTCCAGCTGTGTGCGGTTTGTCTCCTCTGCCAGAGGCTTGGTCACCACTTTCAGGGAAAGATTGCCGAAATCCTGATAGATATACGCGCCCTGGCTGTTGGTCATCTGCCGCAGATCCACAATATCAATCCAGCTGTCCTCGTCATATTCCAAAAAGCTCTGCCCCTCTTGCAGCAGGCAGTCTGTCTGCAAGCCGGAGTTTTTCTTCGATTCCAGTTCCAGATAGGGCTTCTGCTTGGAAAAGCGATAGCTGTCCAGGGTGAGCACCACGGAAAACCGTTCCCCGGCCTTTACGGTTACAGCATTGTTCAGGGGGATATACTTGTCTCCATTATAAGACGTAATGCCGGAAACCGTTTCCAGCACCTGGCCGTCTGTGGGCGACTTGGCATTGGATTTCAGGCGGTAGAGGGAAATCCGGTACTTCACCTTGCCGCTGTTAATGGTGGAGTTGGGAAAGATCACTGCATCCAGTATGCCGTCTTCCTGCGCCGTAAAGATGTTGGCACCGGACTCTGCCGAGATGCCCACATTGGGCATGCCGCCGTCATATTGATAGCAGTGCCGGGTTTCATCCTGCTCTGCCATGTAAAACCGGCTAAAATCACAGACCGAGGGCTCCTCATAGGAGAGCCAGAAGTATCCGGCATAGGCATCCTCTGTTCCCCAGCTGTTGCGCACCAGCCAGGCGCCGTCCTGCTGCGGCTGATCACCGGCCTTGAAATTCGTCCGGGAATAGCTGTCATCCCAGCCCACAATCAATACTGCGTGGTCGGCATCATCCATGCTGTGTGCCGACTGATAATAGGCCGCAGAATCTGCCTGATAGCTAAAGGTTCCGCTGGAATAAAAGGAAGCCTCTACAGCACCGGTATCCATGAGCCAGTTTTTGATCTCCTTGACGTAGGTATTGGCATCCGGCTTGTAAATATTATCTGAGCCAACCATCCGGTAGCAGGACGCGTAGCGCTGGTACTCCGAGTAGCCCTTCTTCCAGTTGGAAATCGGCAGGTTTTGTTCCAGCTGCAATCCGATTCCGGCAGCCATGGCCGAAGAAGCAATTTTTGTATTGCCGCCGGACGCGCCCTTTCCGTCAGCCTGAATCCAGTCTCCGCTGGCCAGATCGCCGCTAACCATGCGTTTGGTAAACAGGTACCAGCCCAGTGCTCCTTCTGAAAAATCCAGCTCGCCGTCTGCATTCTTCCATGCATCCGGGATTTCCAGCCCCTGTTTCAGAATATTGGATTCACAGGCACCCAGTGCAGCATATGCCCAGCAAAGAGACGTGTTCTTCTGATCCTTCACCGAGGTAACACAGCCTTCATCCACCAGGCTGTAGGCGCTGGGCAGCGCCGCCGCACCACGCAGACTGCTCTCTTCTGTGACAACAGCATCCTCTTCCGGCAGCTCTGCCGGGGTGCCGTCCGGCTCTTCCAGGCGTGTGGAGAGATAGTCTCCGTTTTGTTCCCAGACAGTACGAACCACCGGAAGTTCCAGTATTCCTGCCGTTTCTGCCGCCAGTGCTTTTTCCATTCCCCCGGATGCTCCCAGAATCAGTGCCGCCGCAGTTCCCACACTGCCCAGCCGAAGAAGGAATCTATGGTTCATGTCTGCCTCCCTTACGGAACCTGCCGCCGTGCCTGGTCATTCAGGCATCTGCCGACATCCTGTCGCATATATCTCGGATCTTTTTTCTTTTTTGATTATAGCACAATGCACAAAAAAAGTCAATTCTTTTGCAAAGATTCAGCCGCTTTCGGCGGATTCGGGGCTGTTTTTTGCGAATGAATTTCTGTTTTTTCAAAAAAACACTTGCATTTTTTTTGCACCTGTGGTATAATAATGGATATCTGATGCGTTTGTGTCAGGAACGGATTCCGGAATATAGGTGTGCGGGTCCTGTGCAACAAAGCACCGTGAACCATGTCAGGCGGGGAACCGAGCAGCATTAAGCGGATTGTTTTGTGTGCCGCAGTCAACCTGCACACCTATGTTCCGGAATTTTTTTGAGCCGTTTTCAGGCGGCTCTGTGCGGAACGGAGGTGTGCCCCTTGTATCAGGCGCTGTATCGAAAATGGCGTCCCAGATCCTTCGACGATGTGATTTCACAGCCCCATATTACTACGGCGCTGCGCAATCAGATCCGGGAGGGCAGGACGGCTCATGCTTATTTGTTCACCGGCTCACGGGGCACCGGCAAAACCACCTGCGCCAGAATTCTGGCCAAGGCCGTCAACTGCGAGCACCGCACGCCGGAGGGCAATCCCTGTCTCTCCTGCGATATCTGCCGGGATGCAGAACGGGGTGCACTCTCCGACATCATTGAAATTGATGCTGCTTCCAACAACAGCGTGGAGGACATCCGGGATCTCCGGGAGGGCACGGTATATCTGCCGGAGCGCTGCCGCTTCAAGGTCTACATCATTGACGAGGTGCACATGCTCTCCCCCAGTGCCTGGGGCGCGCTGCTGAAGGTTATGGAAGAACCGCCGGAGTATGTGAAATTTATTCTGGCCACAACGGAAATCCACAAGGTGCCGGCAACGATCATTTCCAGATGCCAGCGCTATGATTTTCACCGCATCCGGAGCAATGACATTGCGGCGCGGCTGGAGTATATCGCCGGCCAGGAACAGCTTTCGCTGGAACCGGAGGCCGCACAGCTCATTGCCCATCTGGCAGACGGTGGCATGCGGGACGCGCTTTCCCTGCTGGATCAATGCGCATCCGGCGGTGAAGCCATTACGCCGCAGCTGGTCACACAAGCTGCCGGTGCAGCCGGACGGGACAGTGTCTTTGCAATTTTAAAGGCCATCCAGGATCAGGATGCACCCAAGGCGCTGGAAGTGACTGGCGCACTCTACGACCAGTCCAAGGACATGATGCGGCTGTGTGACGAGCTGCTGGAACAGCTGCGGAACATGATGCTGTTAAAAGCAGGTGCCGGAGAACCGGAGCTGCTCACCTGTCTGCCGGACGAGCTGGAATCACTTCAGCAGCTGGCACAGGTGGCTTCGCTGGACAGCATCCTCAGCCGGATCACACGGCTTCAGGACAGCCGGGAACGAATGCAGCGCAGTCCGGGAAAACGGGTAGAGCTGGAAATGGCACTGTTGCAGCTGGCATCTCCCATGCCGGCTGCTGTGCCGGTTCCGGTATCCGCGCCGCAGGTACAGACACAGCCTGCCGCACCAGTTGCCGCCGCCCCCAAAAGCGAAGCGGCCGCTGCTCCGGCAGAACTGGCAGAGACCCCGGCCCGGGAACAGCCGCTGCGTGCCTCGGATTTTCAGCCGGTTTCCAACTGGGCGGACATTCTCGCCGCTTATCAGGCAGTCAATCCGGCAGTCTCCGGCAGTCTGGCAGAATCCAGCGCATTTGTCGCCGGAAACACCATGCTCATTGTGGCCAAAAATCGCTTTTTCCTGACACTCTTAAAGAACAAGGAAAACGCCGTTTCTCTCCGGGAAACCGTCCGGCAGTTCCTGGGCGTGGAATATAACATTCGCGCCAAGTGCAGCGAGCCGGAACAGAAAGCGTCCAAAGCGCAGACGCTGATTCAAAAAGCAATTGACAGCAAGCTAGATACTGCTGTTGAAACATAAGGCATTTTTGCCGCAACTTACGTTTTTACAAAAGGAGCGAATTTTCTCATGAGAGCAAGATTACCGAAACAGAATCAGGGCGGTGCCCAGAACATGAATGCAATGATCCGTCAGGCACAGAAGATGCAGGACGAAATCTCTGCACTCCAGGAAGAAATTGAAGCAAGAGACTTTACAGCAACTGCCGGCGGCGGCGCTGTAACTATCACCATGACTGGCAAGAAGACCATCAAGTCTCTGGAAATCAAGCCGGAAGTGGTAGATCCGGAAGATATTGAAATGCTCCAGGATCTCATTGTCAGCGCAATCAATGAAGCAGTAAACCAGGTAGAAGAAACCACAGAAACCGAAATGAGCAAGATCACCGGCGGTGTTTCTCTCCCCGGCTTGTTCTAATCCATGGCCGGATACAACGCCCTTCCCCTGGAGCTTCTGGCAGAAGAATTTGCAAAGCTCCCGGGCATTGGTCTGAAAACCGCACAGCGGCTGGCTTATTTTATGATTTCCCGGCCGGAGGAGGAAGTACAGGCCTTTGCAGACGCGATGATTGCTGCGAAGCGGGACATTCACTATTGCCCCTGCTGTCAGAATCTCACCGACCAGGACTTATGCGCCATCTGTTCCGATCCCGACCGGGATCCAGCCACGATCTGTGTGGTAGAGGGGCCGAAGGATGTCTCCGCGCTGGAACGCACCGGAGAGTATCGCGGCGTATACCACGTACTGCACGGACTGATCTCCCCTATTGACGGGGTGACACCGGACAAGCTCCGCATCCGGGAGCTGCTGGGGCGCATCCGCTCCGGCGATGTAAAAGAGGTCATCATGGCCACGAATCCCACGGTAGAAGGCGATGCAACTGCCATGTATCTGGCACAGCTTCTGGAACCACTGGGCATTCGGGTCTCTCGTCTGGCATTTGGTCTGCCGGTAGGCGGAACGCTGGAATATGCTGACGAAGTCACACTGTATAAAGCGCTGGAAAACCGGACTGCAATGTAACATTCCGTTTTCTGCGAATGCAAAAAAGGACAGCCTTTCAAAATAGGCTGTCCTTTTTGTTTTTATAATGTACTTTCAAAGTTCCGGCGCGCTCTTATGCAGAAGGCTTTGCTTCTGCTTCTGCCTCTGTGTCTGTCACCACGTCCCGGATCACAAACCAGAAGGTAGAGCCTTCGCCCAATTTGCTGTTTACGCCGTAATCATAGCCATGCATCTTGAGAATTGCCTTTACAATTGACAGTCCCAGGCCGGTTCCTACCACTTCACGCTTGTGATTTTCAGAGCGGTAATATTTGTCGAAGATCAGCTTGATCTTATCCTCTTCAATGCCATCGCCGGTGTCCCGCACTTCAATCCGCACCCCCTCCGGGGTGTTCTTTTGCGTGACAAAGATCTGCTTGTCCTCTTTGGACGTATAGTTAATAGCATTGTTGATCAGGTTTCCGATCACGCGGTTGATCTTGCTCTCATCACACCGCACCAGGCAGGAAACATCCGGCGTAAAGTGGATGTGATAGCCCATATGCTCGGAAATACCCTCATAGCGGTGCACAATTTCCTGCATGCATTCCGCTATGTCAAAGGTGCTGTAGTTCAGCTTTTGCGTGCCGCTTTCCAGCTTTGACAAATCCAGCATGTCATTTACCAGGAGAGAGAGCCGGTCGGTCTCCTCGATGATAATATTCAGGTGCTGTTCCCGTTTTACCGGATTATCGCCGGACAGATCCCGGATCATTTCCGCATATGCCTTCAGCATTGTCAGCGGTGTACGCAGATCGTGGGACACATTGGCGATCAGGTCGCGCTGCATCTCCTCTGTCTTGGACAGCTCATTGGCCGCATAGGTCAGCGTTTCGGCCAGATCATCCGCTTCGGCATAGCCGCCGCCGGTGAACTGGGTATGATAATCACCGTGAGCCAGGCGCTTTGCAGAATGGGTAATCCGCACCAGAGGCGTGGAAATATAATTCGCCACGCAGACGGACAGAATAAACCCGAATGCCGCCAGCAGCATGGTAATAATCATGGTCTGACGTTTCAGGATGGATACGGTGGATTCCACCGGAACCAGCGCCGTATTCAGCAGCAAATAGCCGGCCACGCTGCCGTCCTTCCAGTACATGGTACAGCCATAGATCAGCATCTGACTTTGCAGCTGGTCATTGAATACCCGGCGGCAGATCACGCCGGATTTGTGATTTTGTAAATCAATCAGGTAAAAAAACGTTCCGTTGTCCCGGCCGTGCAGCAGGCACTTTCCGTTGTAAATGCAGTTATAATACTGTTCCCGGCCGTTCTCATCCAGAACTTCAATGCAGGTTTCATTCTGATAGGATATCTCAGACGCACGGTCTGAAAAATCCTCTGTGCCATAGGCTGACACCAGATTCTGCGCCACCTTTGCGGTGTCCCGGATTTTCATGGATTCATAGAACCACTCCAGAAAAATAACCTGAAACAGCCACATGAGCAAAAATACAATGCAGACGAACAGCATGAAAAACAGCCAGATTTTTACACGAATCTGTAAGTTGCGTCCGACCAGCGGATTATGTTTCGGATGCATCCGGATCAAATTTATATCCCATTCCTCTCAAGGTCACGATATCGGTTCGATACGGCCCAAGGCTGCCGCGCAGCATCTTGATATGCGTATCCACAGTTCGATCATCCCCGAAGAAATCATATCCCCAGACTTCTTCCAGCAGCTTATCTCTGGAAAGTGCCAATCCTTTATTTTTCACCAGGTAAAACAACAGGTCATATTCTTTCGGTGTCATGGAGGCGCGCTTTCCGTCCACATACACTTCCCGGCCGGCAAGATCGATTTCCAGGCCGCCGAATTTCAGCCGCTGCTGGGTTTCCTCTGCCGCCTTTGCCACAGCCTGGCTCCGCGCCAGCACTGCCCGGACACGCGCCATCAGTTCCCGGGGGGAAAAGGGCTTGACCACATAGTCATCAATCCCGGTTTCAAATCCAAAGAGCTTGTCATATTCCTCCCCTCGCGCAGAGAGCATGATAATGGGAATATTCTTTAGCTTTTTGATCTCCTTGCAGGCAGAGTAGCCATCCAGACGGGGCATCATCACATCCATGATAATGATGTCATAGTCCTTTTCCCGGCAGAGATTGACCGCTTCCATGCCGTCCCGTGCTTCTTCTACCTCAAAGTCCTCGAACTCTGCGTATTCCCGCACAACGGCACGGATCTTTTCTTCATCATCTACAATTAGCATTTTGCTCATGGACTTATACCTCCCGAAGCACCTGATTTCCCGCTGCGCCCGAAAGCCGGAACGCAGCGGAAAGAAATCGCCTTAACCGTTCCGCTTTTTCAGTGCCGCACCGATAAAGGATGCAAACAGCTTTTGCGGCTTATTGGGACGAGACTTGAATTCCGGATGGAACTGTACGCCGATAAACCACGGGTGATCCGGCAATGATACGATTTCCACCAGACGCTCGTCCGGAGACAGGCCGGCAATCTGAAGACCCTTTTCTGTGAGCTGCTTCCGGAAATTGTTGTTGAATTCAAACCGGTGGCGGTGACGCTCATAGATCAGATCTTCGCCATAGATTTCCTGTACCAGGCTGCCCGGTGTGAGCTTGCACGGATACAGTCCCAGACGCATGGTGCCGCCCATATTGGTGATATCCTTCTGATCTTCCATAATGTGAATTACGCTGTGTGCGCCGTCCGGCTCAAATTCTGAAGAATTTGCATCCGGGAAGCCGGCAACGTTCCGGGCAAATTCTACTACAGCCATCTGCATGCCCAGGCAGATGCCGAACATCGGCACCTGATTCAGCCGTGCGTAGCGAATGGCTTCGATCATGCCCTCAATGCCCCGGTCACCGAAGCCGCCCGGCACGATGATGCCATCACATTCTTTCAGCATTTCCGGCGCGGTCTCCCGTGTGATCTTTTCCGAGTCGATCCACTGGATTTTCACTCTGGCATCATTGACAATACCGCCGTGGTGGAGTGCCTCCGCTACAGACAAATATGCATCCTGGAGTGCCACATACTTTCCGACCAGACCGATGGTGACGTCCTTGTCTGCGCGCTTCTGACGCTCTGTCATTGCAATCCAGTCGGTGAGATCCGGCTTGCGGTTTTCCAGTCCCAGGTGGTGGCACACGCTGTCGGTGAGGCCTTCATTTTCCAGCATCATGGGTACTTCATACAGAGACGGTGCAGTCATATTCTGGATGATGTCTTCTTCCCGGACATTGCAGAACATGCTGATTTTCCGCTTCATATCCTCCGGAATTTCCTGTTCCGTACGGCAGACAACCACGTGGGGCTGGATGCCGATAGACAGCAGTTCCTTGACGGAATGCTGGGTGGGCTTTGATTTCAGTTCATTGGAACCGGCAATATAGGGCACCAGTGTTACGTGAATGTACATGGCATTGCCTCTGCCCACTTCTGTTACAAACTGGCGGATTGCTTCCAGGAACGGTGTGCTTTCGATATCGCCGACAGTACCGCCGATTTCGGTAATTACCACATCTGCGTTTGACTCCTTGCCAACCCGATAAATCCGATCCTTGATTTCATTGGTGATGTGGGGAATTACCTGAACAGTGCCGCCCAGATAGTCACCCCGGCGTTCCTTATTCAGAACAGTCCAGTACACCTTTCCGGTGGTAACATTATTATTGATGGAAAGACTTTCATCAATAAACCGCTCATAGTGTCCCAAATCCAGGTCTGTCTCTGCACCGTCATCGGTTACGAACACTTCGCCGTGCTGATACGGACTCATGGTACCCGGGTCTACATTGATATACGGATCAAACTTCTGAATCGTAACCTGATAGCCTCTGGCTTTCAGCAGCCGTCCCAGAGATGCAGCAGTAATTCCCTTTCCCAGTCCGGATACAACACCGCCGGTGACAAATACATATTTTGGCATTTTTTGATAATCCTCCCATACTCTGAAAGCGCTGCTTTCCTGCGATGAAAAACAGCTTTTTCCAATGATACGCGCTGAAATTCCAAAAATACCGTGCGGTATGGAATCGCAGCGCGTACCTTAGAACTCCCCCAGCCGGCCGCCGCGCCTGTCTTTTCGGCAGTGTCTGCAAGTCCGGCCGGACGAGTTCTTACAGTGCAAATTTCTTTTCTCTTTATTATACCGTATCCCGGCAAAAAAAGCAAGTCCTTTTCTTCGATTGTTTGTAAGAAGTTGTTTACCGGCAGAGATTCGGTGGGGATTTTGGCGGTGGTGGAAGGGTTTTCAAGTGAGATCTTTTCTTGTTGTATCAGGTCTGCGCAGTAACTCCTCTGTCAGCTAACGCTGACATCTCAGCACAAGGCACGTCCTTCGGCCGCCCTTTCAGGGGCGATGATTTACCCTCTTCCAGTTCGGGGGCATTTCCCAACAAAAAAGCGACCCGAAGGCCGCTTTTTCCTGCTGCGATGTCACAGCAATATAATTATTTCATATGATTTTGAAAGAATTACGATGCAACTCGAATTACAACGCAGTCCTTCGATACAACGTCTACATTCACGCCGTCCGGGTACAAATCGTACCGGCCGGGCGCGAAATACTTTGCTGCCGGATCGCCGGAGACATAGAATTTCGCATAAGAGCCAAGCAATACATAAGCGTCCTGGATATCCACTTTTCCGTCTCCGGTGGCATCCAACAGATGATATTGCAGTGTGCTAAGTTCAATTTTTCCATTTTCCTGGAGAGAAATATTCTCTACCATTTCATGCCGTTCCCGGATAGTCTGCGCCAGCGCAGCATCCTGCGATGCGTTCAGATAAGTGCCGTCCCAAATCATTGTGTCTCCTGAATAGCCAATGAAATGTGCTTCCTTATCTGTTGCAATCGGCTGCGGAATTGCGTCGTCCTGAACAGAAATCTCCGCACCGCTGCTTTCCGCAGAATACAACAGAATTGCCCGATAGGCGGCCTGAATATCACTGGTGACACCGCCGATCATGCCGATATCTCCGATGGAAAAGACTTCATTTGCATGAATTGCTCCCAGGTCGGTTTCATCGACAACGCCGTCTCCGTTATAATCTGCCAATGCCTTCTGTTCCTCTGTCAGTGTGCTTGGATCCTCATACAGTGCGTGGCTGACCATAGCTGAATCATGGCCGGTGATAACACCATCCTGGTCTACGTCTCCCGGCAAAGCAGCATCAACTGCGCCAACAGACACAACCGGCAGGGCGGCGGCTGCCATAATGGCAGCGGTGAAGAAGCCTAACATTTTCTTTGTTTTCATAAAAATCATCCTTTCTTAAAATAAATCCTTTCTTCGGAAAGACTGGATTCCCCATTTTTGTCCAAAGTCTTTTCCATATCTTTATTGTACAGGATTGCACAGGAATTGTCAAGCGGGATTGAAAAGATTTTTTTGGGGGGGTGGTGGGGGCGAATGGGATTTTTTCTTGTTATATTAGGTTTATACAGTAACCCCTCTGTCAGGGGCAAAAATTTACCCTCTTCCAGTTCGGGGGCATTTCCCAACAAAAAAGCGACCCGAAGGCCGCTTTTTTTCAAATATTCTGTGATTTATTCCACAGTTTCCGTTGTCTTTCGGCGCACTGCACTGATAACTGCGTAGCTGTTGCCCGGCAGGATGATGGCATCGCCGTCACAGATACCGCTGATTACTGTGCTGAACGCATAGCGATCGAAGCACTTGTCCCGAAGAGAAACCATTGCGGTTTCACCCCAGCGGTTCAGCAGAACAATGGCACTGCCGCCGGTTTCCAGATCATAACGAGAGAAGCCCACCACCTGGTCTTCCAGCACCAGAAATTCAATGGCGCCCTCTGCAAACACGGCGTGTTCCCGGCGGATTTTCCCCAGCTGACGGGTGTATTCCAGCAGGTCGGTGTCCTCCTGTCCCCAGGGGAAGCACCGGCGGTTAAACGGATCCTTCCAGCCCTGGAGTCCTACCTCGTCTCCATAGTAGATGCTGGGCACGCCCGGCAGGAAGAATTGCAGTACCATGGCATTTTTCAGCATGGTCTTTCCCCGGTTGTATTCTTCCGGTGACAGCTCGTTTCCAGCCATCCAGTCCTTGCTCTTATCATCGCAGGGCTGGCCGCCAAAGCGGTTAATGGCACGCTCAATATCATGGGTGGAAACAAAGTTCATGAGAACGTCCACCGTGCACTTCGGATAATTTTCCAGAATGCCCATAATCCGATCCCGGAATGTGGTGGCAGCTTCGCCCTTGATATAGGCGATAATGGCCTCCCGGAACGGATAGTTCATCACGCTGTCCAGCTGATCGCCCAGGAGATAGCGGCGCTTTACGCCGTATGCTTCTTTATTGGACGCATCCTCCCAGACCTCACCGATTACAATTTTTTCTTCGCCGAACTTCTTGACACAGGTGCGCAGGTGGTCTAAGAATTCATCCGGCAGTTCATCTGCTACGTCCAGACGATAACCGGCTGCGCCCAGGCTCATCCAATAGTCCAGCACGCCGTCTTCTCCGCAGATATACTTGGTATAACTGGGATTGTTTTCATCGACATTGGGCAGTGTGTCAATGCCCCACCAGGATTCATATTCCTTATTGCCCCAGAAATGATACCAGGAATAGTACGGGCTTTGCTCCGACTGATACGCACCCAGATTGTCATACCGGCCGAATTTATTGAAATAGATACTGTCTGCGCCGGTGTGAGAAAATACGCCGTCCAGAATGACGGAAATGCCGTATGTTTCTGCCTCCTCACATAGGGTGCGGAAGTCCTCATTGGTGCCCAGGAGCGGATCTACCTTCCGGTAATTGGCAGTGTTATAGCGATGGTTCTCGTGGGATTCGAAAATCGGGTTCAGGTAGATGCAGGTAACACCCAGATCCTTCAGGTACGGCAGCTTGCTCCGGATGCCGTCCAGGTCGCCGCCGAAATAGTCGTTGTTCCACACATGGCCGTTTTGATCCGGCTTGTAATACGGCAGCTCTCCCCAATTGCGCATGACGCGGTCAGAAGGGACGTTCTCATGCTGCTTTCCGCTGCTGCAAAACCGATCCGGAAAAATCTGGTACATGATGCCGCCCTTTAAGAATTTCGGTGTCTGATAGTGCTTTCCGAATACGGTCAGCTGGAACATTTCGCCCTGATCCAGTACGCCGTGACAGGCATCGCCCCGTTTGATGTAATGCCGCACACCGTTGCTGGTGTAGGAAAAATAGTAATAGTGTACCCCGGCGTATTTCGGAATCAATGTGGCGGTATACAGCACATAGCCGTTTTCCCGTTCCTTCACATTCATCGGGAGAAAGCGCTCTTTAAATCCAGTACGGAATACCACCAGCACCGGTGAGAAATCCAGCGGTGTTTCCTCCGGCAGCCGGATGGTAAACTGACAGCTCTGACTCCGGCGAATTGCACCGAAGGGAAATTTATAGTCCTGATCCCAGCTGTTGTAAAAATAGGACATGCTTAACCAAAACTCCTTTCTATCAAAAACGGAGCAGTTCAGAATAGCTGCTCCGTTTCAGGGTATCTCTCAGCCGCACAGCGGCCTTATTTCGATAAAATTACTTGATGCCCCAGATATCCTTTGCATACTCGTTTACAGCACGATCTGCAGAGAAGATACCTGCATTTGCAATATTGTGCAGAGACATCTTGGTCCATGCATCCTTGTCCTGGTACAGCTCTGAGCTGTGCTCCTGTACCTGACAATAGCTGTCGAAGTCGGCCAGAACCATATACGGATCCAATGTGCGCAGAGAATCTGCCACTTCATTGAACTTGCAGCCGTTGATGCCGGCATACATCCGGTCGATACAGCTCTTGATGATGGGGTTGTTGTGATAATACTGTTCCGGATGATAGCCCTGTGCCTTCAGTGCATTTACTTCGTCTGTCTTCATACCAAAGATCAGGATATTGTCTGCGCCTACTGCATCGCCGATCTCGATATTGGCGCCGTCCAGTGTACCCAGTGTGATCGCACCGTTCAGCATCAGCTTCATGTTGCCGGTACCGGACGCCTCTGTACCTGCCAGAGAGATCTGCTCAGAAATATCGCAGGCCGGCATCAGCAGCTCAGACATGGTAACACAGTAGTTCTCCAGGAAATAAACGGACAGCTTTTCTGAAATTCGCGGATTCTTCCGGATTTCTTCTGACAGTGCCCAGATCATCTTAATGATCTGCTTTGCCAGATAGTAGCCCGGTGCAGCCTTTGCTGCAAAAATGTAGGTCTTCGGTGTGAAGTCCATATCCGGATTTTCCAGCAGTGCGTTATACTGTGCCAGAATGTGCATAACATTCAGGTGCTGACGCTTATATTCATGCAGACGCTTTACCTGTGCATCAAAGATGCTGTCTGTATCCAGAACAATGCCGCTCTTTTTCTTGACAAACTTTGCAAAGCGCTCTTTGTTTTCCTTCTTGATCTTCCGGAGCTGTTCCAGAACTGCCTTATCCTCTGCAAAGACATCCAGCTTTTTCAGCTCGCTGCCGTCCTTGAGGAAGCCGTCACCAATCTTGCTGCGGAGCAGCTGTGTCAGGCCGGGGTTGGACTGATACAGCCATCTGCGGTAAGCAATACCGTTGGTCACATTCTTGAACTTGTTCGGTGTATCCAGATATTCATCGTGGAATACGCTGTCCTTGATGATTTCCGAGTGCAGCTTGGAAACGCCGTTGACGCTGTGAGAAGCCATAACGCACAGGGTTGCCATGTGAATCTGGTTGTCCTTGATAATAGACATCCGTGTGGTCTTGGCGCTGTCGCCGCCGTTGCGTTCCATCAGGCCGGCACAGTACCGGTTGTTGATCTCTACGATGATCTGGAAGATTCTCGGCACGATCTGCTTTACCAGATTTACATCCCACTTTTCCAGTGCTTCTGCCATAACGGTGTGGTTAGTATAAGCAAAGGTGTTTGTTACAATGTGCCATGCGCGCTCCCAGGTGTAGCCACAGTCATCCAGCAGCACACGCATCAGTTCCGGAATTGCCATGGTGGGGTGGGTATCATTGATATGGATGGCAACCTTTTCGTGGAGATTTTCCAGGGTGCCGTATACATTCATATGATGGTTTACGATATCGCCGATTGCTGCGGCGCAGAGGAAGTACTGCTGACGCAGACGCAGGGACTTGCCTTCCAGGTGGTTATCATTCGGATAGAGCACCTTGGAGATCGCATTTGCCATAGAGTTCCGGGACAGAGCCTGCTCATAGTTACCCTCATTAAATGCAGACATATCAAAGCTGGGAGCCTGTGCCTTCCACAGACGCAGGGTAGAAACACCCTCGCTGCCATAACCGGAAACATACATATCATACGGAATTGCGATTACAGTGTTGTAATTCACATGGGACAGGTAGTGGTAGGAATCCTGCCAGTATTCCTGGACATTTCCCTCAAAATGTACTTCGATTGCCTCATCCGGCTTCGGATCCAGCCATACACTGCCGCCGGGGAGCCAGTTATCCGGCTTTTCTGTCTGCCAGCCGTCTTCCAGAATCTGCTTGAAAATACCGTATTCGTAGCAGATGGAATGACCCTTTGCCGGGATTTCCTGTGTTGCCATAGCGTCCAGATAGCAGGCAGCCAGACGACCCAGACCGCCGTTTCCGAGGCCGGCATCCGGTTCACACTCAAAGATATTGTCCAGATTGATGTGATATTCCTTCAGGATATCCCGTACGTCATCGGCCAGTTCCAGGTTGTACAGTGTTGTCTTCAGAGAACGACCCATCAGAAATTCCATGGACAGGTAGTAAACGCTCTTTCCGCCGACAGAATGTGTCTTGTTGACGAAATGCTGCCGCTTATGCTTCAGCTTTTCTACCATCATTGCAGAGAGCACCTGATAAATCTGCTTGTCGGATGCCTCATCCGGAGAAACACTGCATTCCAACTGCAGTTTATCTACAAATTTCTGTTTCAGTTCTTCTTTCTGGAAAGTTGCAGTTTGTTTGTCTGTCATTGTATCCTCCTCAATCATTTGCGGCACAGAAATATATTTCCTTTCAATTCCGTCTTTCCGCTCCCCTGCCGCATCTTTCGATACCGGCCGGCGGTGCGGATTCCGGTTCAGGCAATACCGCACAAAGATTGTGCGACAGATGCATCGTCAAATTTTTCGTCAGATGAAACAAAAAGCGGAGTGAATACTTGATGTATTCACGAGCATTTTTGTGAAATATGACGGGAAATTTGCAAGCAGATGGCGTGCAAAGTCGCCAGACGCTCTTTGTGCGGTATTGCCTTCAGTCAAAAAATCCTTCTATACAGTCTACACGGCACAAAAATTCCTGTTTTTCCAAGGAGCTTCTATGCCGGACTGTAAAGGCGTACCGCGTCCCATTACAGCCTTATTTTTATTATAACCGATTTTTGTCATTTTTGCAATATCCTTTTTCACCAAATATTTTAAGAATACTGGAACAAATCTAGGGCAATGCTTGAGGAAAAGCTGTTTTGGTTTTCTCCTGCCTGACGCTTTTGCTGATTTCAGTATAGCACAAGTTTCTAGTGCTTGTTTTGTCTATTTTCGCACTTGAATCAAGTGCTTTATTGTGCGATAATGTGTATCGTGGAGAAGTAGGCACGATAAAAAAGCCCGCCTGCCCCAGTGGCTGCGGGATTTTATGACATGGAAAGACAACGAGCAGGCATAAAATGAAAACCGCCCCGAAGTACAGCCTTCGGCGGCGGTTTCTTGTTATATTCTGTCCGGCTTTTTCGTGTGCTTTTGAAATGGCGGCGCACAAATGGCGTACAAATTTGAGGCTTCCCCCAGATAAAACAAAACACGCAGCAACGGAAAAATTTCCCGGAACTGCGTGCATTTTCTATGGTCGAGGTGACAAGATTCGAACTTGCGGCCCCTACGTCCCGAACGTAGTGCTCTACCAAACTGAGCCACACCTCGATGCGACTCATATAGTATACCACGATTTCTGGAATCTGTCAAGCGCTTTTTGCAAAACAAAATTTTCGAAAGTATCCAGATCTTATTTTGCAGAAAATATTGTCAAAAAAACGCTGATATCACAATTTTACCCGAGATTCTTTTGATTGAAAAGTGCAAAAAATCCAGAAGCGCATCTAAAAAACGACATGCTCCGCGTTTTTTGCAAAGCATGCCGTCTTATCAAGAGAATCGATTTTAAGGGTTAGGATGCAGAGTGCTTCTGCGAAGGCACTGCGTACAGATTCGTTTCCCAGGCCGGGATATACAGTTGATGCCGGATGTACAAATCATACCCCGGATTCAGCCGCCGGATCAGCAGCGGCAGTGCAAAAATATCCTCATTCCGGTGATACAGTGACACCATGAGCTTGGGGGAAAAATGCGCAATGGTCTGTGATGCGCCCCAGAGTGCCTCTCGTTCACAGCCCTCCACGTCCATTTTGATAATGGTTGCCGGCCGGCCTTTCAGAATGCTGTCGACCGAGCGCGCCTCAATCTCCTGCCCAAAAGCCGACACCGCCGACTGACGGCCTGCCTTCGTAGAAAAAGGTACTGTCGTATCCTTGCACCATGCTACTGCATGATAGGCATTCACATAGCGCATGCCGTCCAGATATTTGCACAGCTTCTTGAAATTTTTCCGATCCGGCTCTACGGCATAAATCCGGATGTACTTTCCCCGCGTATACTGGAGCACCTCCGCAATGGTATCCCCATTATATGCGCCCAGATCCACGTATACTTCATTGGGCGTCAGGCGAATAATCTTCCGATAAATCTCCGCCTTCAGCGTTGTAACATCCAGCAGATAGCGAATGTCGCCGCTGATCTTAAAGTTAATGATGCTGGCATACACCCGGCGGGATTCATCATCCGCCAGCATACCATACACCGCTTCCAGCTCTGCCGCATGCTCCAGGCAGTAGTCATAGGTAAACAGACCGCCGCCTGCCACCGGTACATCCGGTACAATCAGAGTGTGCCGTTTTCCAATCTCCACGATTTTATCCACCAGAGACTGATATCCGGCTGCAAAGGCTAGGACGATTACAAAGTCCTCCACCTGTTCCTCAATTTCTGAGAGTTTCCGTACCTTATAACCGGCAAAGGAATGGCCTCGCACAAAGTCATCGCTTGCAAAAATGCCAGCCAGGGGAATGGACTTTTCCCGAAAGACACGCATGATCTTCTCTGCACCATCGCCCATCCCGTAGATAAAGATCGGACGGGTTTCCGCCTGTAATTTTTCCCACGAGGATTGCTTTTCTGTGATAAAAGAAAGCATGCCGGGGACCTCCTTTCTCTATGAACCTGCTCCGGACATCTGTACTGCCGCACAGAAATCCAAAACAAATTCGAATCTGATCAGAGCCTGTTCCCATAAACTGCGTCAAACCGCATATCCTTTTATGGGAATACGCCCACCTCACACAGATATCCGGCGATCTGAGCCGCCTGGATATCTGCCGGCTGCATTTTTGACAGCTTTTCCGTATTTCTTCAAAAGTTTGCCGAAACACGGCGATTTATTCCATAGGATCCTCTGCACAGCACTCCGGCGGAAGACCGCCCGGCCCCATCATATCCCGTCCGCGGATGCCAAAGCGATCCCGCTGCTCATTGATGCATGCGGTGATCAGGTCCGACACCTGCCGGGGCTTTTTAATGGCGCGAATCTCCTTTTCCGGAGTATCCACATCCTTGCTGAACAGAATAATAGTACCGCAGCCAAACAACCGCTGCAGCAGCGGAAGTTCCATCTTTTTGTCATTCACCCGATAGAGATCCAGTTCATCCTCTACCACCGTCAAAAAACCGGTACGGGTAATAAATCGGGTATCTGTGAGATAATACCGGGTAAAGGACAAAGGCAGCCCGAACAGAGTCCGCTTTTTATCCGTCCAGATATATTCCAGCCCGTCTTTTGTTCTTTCTCGTTCCATCAAAAGAGCCGCCTTTCTGCTGTAGTCTGGGGTTTCCTAGAATCTGTCTTCACAAGACATATGTGCATGCTTGAAAGGCAGACTTTTTACAGGGTGATTTCGCCCTTGCCGCCCTGCATGGTGATCTTCTTGTCTGTGCCGGCAACAGATACCGTAAAGGTCTTGTCCGTTGCGCTACTCTCTACAAAAATCACATTGCCCTTGCGGGTTGCCTTGAGGGTCAGCACCAGATTTGCCTTGGTATCATAGATCGAAGTCTCTGCGGACTTGCCGTCCTCCAGATTGCAGATCATTGCATCTGCGCCGTTCAGATAGTCATATTCAAACTGATTTTCAAATGCACCGAAGGCAACAATCGAATTCGGCCGTGCCAGAACCGGCATTTCCATAAAGGTGCAGGTCACAGCATGATACTTGCCGCCCTCATAGGTCTTTCCGGTAATGATATCATACCACTTGCCCTCCGGCAGGTAGAAGTTTGCAACGCCGTCTTCCCGGAATACCGGTGCACACAGCAGGTTGTCACCCAGCATATACTGCTGATCCAGATAGCGGCAGGCAATATCCTGGGGGAATTCCATTACCATCGGGCGCATCATCGGCACACCGGTGGAAGAGGTCTTGACTGCCTGTGCAAACAGATACGGCATCAGCTTGCCCTTGAGCTTGGTGAAGAACCGCAGTACATCGCAGGATTCCTCATCAAAGTTCCACGGCACACGGTAAGAGGTAGAGCCATGGAGACGGCTGTGGGTAGACATCAGGCCAAATGCGCACCAGCGCTTGTATACGTCCGGAGAAGCGGTTGCTTCGAATCCGCCGATATCGTGGCTGAAATAGCCGAAGCCGGAAGAGCACAGAGACAAGCCGCCCCGGAGTGTTTCTGCCATAGAGGTATATTCTGCGGAGCAGTCGCCGCCCCAGTGTACCGGGAACTTCTGGCCGCCCACTGTTGCGCTTCTGGCAAACAGGCAGGCCTGACCCTTTCCGTAATATTCTTCCAGAACTTCAAATACCGTTTTGTTGTACAAATAGGTATAATAGTTATGCATATGAATGGGATCTGCCCCATTGTAGTATACTGCCTTTGTGGGAATTCTCTCGCCAAAGTCTGTCTTGATTGCAGTAACGCCCATCTCGCACAGCTTCCGGACACCGGATGCAAACCACTTTGCAGCTTCCGGATTGGTAAAGTCTACGATTGCCATTCCCGGCTGCCACAGATCGGTCTGGAATACGCTGCCGTCCGGGTTCTTGATGAAGTAGCCCTTTTCCATGCCGATATCAAACAGCTTGGACTTCTGAGAGATATACGGATTGATCCAGCAGCACAGGCCGAGGCCGCGGTCTGCCAGACGCTTGAGCATTGCCGGCGGATCCGGGAACTGTGTCAGATCCCACTCGAAATCTGTCCACTGGTATTCCTTCATCCAGAAGCAGTCGAAGTGGAACATCTGGAGGGGAATATCCCGTTCTGCCATGCCGTTGATAAAGGAAGTTACGGTCTCTTCATCATACGTTGTGGTAAAAGAAGTAGACAGCCACAGACCAAAGGTCTTTGCCGGCGGCAGTGCCGGCTTTCCGGTAAGGTCGGTGTAGTTTTTCAGGACTTCCTTCAGATCTGCACCGCCGATGAAGAAGTAATCCAGTTCCTCGCCGGGCACGGTAAAGGAAACCTTATTGATGGTATCCGAAGCCACCTCAAAGGAAACCTTGTCTGCTGTGTTGACCAGCACACCGTACTGGTTGGAAGTGATATAGAACGGGATGCACTTATAGCTCTGGTCGGAGCATGTGCCGCCGTCTGAGTTCCAGCTCTCCACAGTCTGTCCGTTCTTGACAAACGGGGTGAACTTTTCTCCAAAGCCATAGACACACTCGCCTACATCCAGGGTGAGCTGCTCCCGGATAAAGGCATTGTGGCTGTCCTGGGGATAATTGAAAAAGTCGTCATCGGTTTGCAGCGCCAGGCGTGCATCCCGGTGGAACTTGTTTTCCTGAATATAGGAAGTGCAGCGCCAGCCGCCGCCGGTAAGCCGCTTTCCGTCACGGAAGAAGGAAACGTCCCAGCCGTCTGTGCCCTTCTTGATTTTCAGGGTTGTGCTGCCGGCTGTCATGGAGACAAAGCCCTCTTCTTCGTGAATCTCATCCGGCACATAGCCCTCCGGCAGATTCAGTTCAAACTGCGGCTTGTTTTTCAGGCCGCCCTTATGGTGGGCAATCTGCACCCGGATCACGTCCGGCGCAATTGCAGTGTACACGATTTCAAACGTAACACCGCCGAGTGTCATCGCACGATTCCAGATTGCATTCGCTGTTGCAAAAACGTAGATCGCATTCTGGGTAGTTGTAACCTCATACGCCTGTGCTGCATAGGAAACTTCATACCCCCGCTGGTTCAGCCAAAGGCCGTCAGAAAATTTCATGGAAGTACCTCCGTAATATAAAAATATATTTTTTGTTTCCATGCGACTTTTCCGGTGCGCCGGAGGTGTTCCGTGCCCGTACCATCTACATGTAAACCCATTGTACCACGTTTGTAACCAAAATGTCAATCTCTTTTGGGAAAATTATCGGATCTCTCCCCCGTATTTACAATTTTACCATAAAACATGCACAATTTTTGTTCCATTTTTTTGTGATATCTGCTCTTTCTGCCAATCCCCTGTCCGGAAACCACTCTGCTTCCTGGAACCGATTCCACAGGCACTTTTCCGCCGGGCAAAATACAAATTGACTTTTCCGGGAGAGTATGGTAAGATAAAGGAAAACAAAAAAAGAAAGGAGGCACTGCCATGGAACAGTTCCGAAAGGGCATGCTGCAGCTGATCCGGAATTGGAAACCGATTTTGATTTTTGAACTGCTCTGGAAGCTGATCACAGTTCTGATCATTGCTCCGGCCTGCGCCGGACTCATTCAGCTGGCCATCCGCGGTGCCGGCCTGAAATTTCTCACCAACTCCAATCTGCTGCGGTTTCTCCGCTCCCCCTGGACAATTCTGGTGCTGCTGGCTGTGCTGCTTTTTGCGGCACTCTACACGCTGTTTGAAATTGCTGCGGTCTGTGCCTGCTTCCAGCGGCCGCCCCGTCAGAAGCTAAAGCAGACCCTCCGGGCTATGCTCCGGGCAGGACTGCGTGCAGTACGCCATTTTTTCACCGGCGGCAGTCCCCTGCTCCTGCTCCATCTCCTGGTACTAATTCCCCTGATGCAGTTCTCTGCGGCTTCGGGTATTTTTACTGCGATGGGCATTCCGGACTTTCTCGCCTACTATATGACGAAAAAGGAGTTCCTGCCGCCGATTTATATTGCAGCAGTGATTCTATGCTGTCTGATCTCTGTGAAATGGATTTTCTCCTCCGTGCTCTTTGCTCAGAGAAAATGCAGCTTCCGCAGCGCCCGGAAAACCAGCGCGAAGCTGGTACACGGTCGGTTCTGGCGCACCTTCTTCTCGGTGCTGCTCTGGAACCTGTGTTATTTTGCGGTGCTGCTTCTCTTCCTTTGCCTGATCACCCTGGCGGTGCTCCTGGTCATCAAGGGCACCGGCAGCGGCACAGTAATCACTTCTCAGGCGGCGCGGATTTTAAAGCTGCTGCTCCAGCTGGTACTGTGGAGCTTTTCCTTCTTTGCCACGCCCATCTGCATGGCGCATATTTCGGCGCTCCTGGAAAAGCGCTGCGCCCAGATGCCGGAAATTGTCCTCCCGGAACCCATTACAGATGCCCGGCGCTCCACCAGGCCATTCCGCCGGGGCACTGCGCTCCTCATTGCAGCCAGCCTGACAGTAGCCGCGCTTACGCTGAATCTCTCCTACATCTACGGCGTATTTACCGGGAGCACACCGCTGCGGCTCCAACTCTACCGCAATCCGGTGATTATGGCGCACCGGGGGCTTTCTGCCGATGCCCCGGAGAACACGCTGTATGCTTTTTCCGATGCCATTGATGCCGGCGCGGATTATATTGAACTGGATGTCCAGCAGACCAAGGACGGCGTTCTGGTGGTGATGCACGACCAGAATCTTCGCCGCACCACGGGACGCAATCAAAACATCTGGGAAGTAAACTATGCGGACATTCAGGATCTGGATGCCGGAAGCTGGTTTGACCCGGCCTATGCCAACGCACGGATTCCCACGCTGGAAGAGACCCTGCAATTTGTAGACAAGCGCGCGAAGCTGAACATTGAAATCAAGCCTACAGCGCACACCACCGATACCCTGGAAGCAGACGTTGCTGCACTGATCACCCAGTATGGCTATGCTGATTTCTGTGTGGTCACTTCCTTCTCCTATGCCGCGCTGAAAGCCATCAAAACGGTAAACCCGAACATTCCCACCGGCTATGTCATGAGCGTGGCCTATGGCCAGTTCTATGACCTCCAGTATGCCGATGCATTCAGCCTGAACAAAGTGTTCGTCACAAACCAGGTAGTCAACGCCGCCCATCAGGCCGGCAAGGAGGTCTACGCCTGGACTGTCAACAGCGTCTCCGAAGTCCGCAGCCTCTGCAATCTTCGGGTAGACGGCATTATCACAGACGATCCGGTCATGGTGCAGGATGCCGTATCCCGGGAAAACACCAGTGAAACGCTCCGCACCGTCCTGGACTACTTCATTAACTAGGAATGCCTATGAAACTTTATGCCACCTATCTCTCCTCCGCTGAAAAAACCGCGGAGCATGCCACCGCCCACGCGCTGCTGGCGCTTGCCGTACAGGAGCAATATCAGATGCCCCTGCCGGAAATACAAACAGGTGCTCACGGAAAGCCGTTTTTCCCGGCGTATCCGGAGCTGCACTTTAACCTCAGCCATTGCCGTGGACTGGCAATCTGCGGCCTGGACAGCCATCCCCTGGGCATTGATGCGGAGCCGATTCGCGCTCTGCGTCCCGGTGTCCTGCGCCGTGCCTTTTCGCCGGAAGAGCGGACGCTGGTAGAAGCGGCAGCGTACCCGGACGAGGCTTTTTTCCGGCTCTGGACAAAAAAAGAGAGCCTGGTAAAGGCGCTGGGCATCGGCATTTCCTATCCGCTGCACACTGTGTGCTTTCCGGATCTCCGGCCGGAGAGCGGCTGCGGCATTGCGCCCTGGCATTTTTTCCAGTATGTTCTCCAGGACCACTGGATTTTGTCCTGCTGCGGCCAGGAACCAGACCGTTTCCCGGATACCATTTTATTTCGGACAATATAAAAGCAGACCCAATCGCCTTTTCCGGCGACACGGTCTGCTTTTTCATATCATTCTTGTAAAAACGAAGCCTTATGCCGGAACAACCCGCGCCAGAAGCACAACTGGCTCCTGATTGTCCTCTGTATATTCCAGTGTTGTCATTGCCACAAAGTGATCCGAATCGGACACTTCCACGTCCCGTTTCTGCACTGCCTGTGCAAGCAGCGGATCCAGCCAGCTTGTCCCGTTCTTTGCCTCTTTCATCTGCCGGCGCAGTTCCTCATTTTCCATCATGAGACAGGCCACAATCTGAAGCGAAGTCGTGCCGCTTTCCAGAATCAGAATGCCGTCTGCGTACGTCTGAAAATAGGACGGCTGCAAATACTTGGGTAAATCGCCGAACATCGTTTCGTTGCGCATATCGTGCCCATAGATCACAGAGAGCGGATCTGAAAAATCGTCTGCATTTTCCGCATCCAGAAACAACGCACCATACACATCGGACTGGCCGTCATAGCTGTGATCCGCATAATAGTCTTCCTGTGCCGTATGCATCACCGGATAGTCCACCATCGTTCCCGGCAGAATGAGCCAGCCCTGCATGGCGTGATAATCCTGCCGCGTGCTCCAGAACAGCTTTTCCCGGCGGGCAATTTCCTCTGTGTCCTCTACTGAAGTTACTGCACGGTTCCCGGTCAGCGCCCGGATGGTTTCCAGGGCGTGAGACTCCCCTGTTTCAAAAAAGTGGGAATGCCGCAGGCCGATTGTGGACAAAACAATTACCACGGCCACCACACAGCTAAAGATCATCCATCCGCGCTGTTTGCCATTCCATTTTTGCTTTAATTTTTGTTTTGAATCCACATTCTCACCCACTGTCAAAATATTTTATGAATATAGATTTATTGTAGCATTTTTGTTTCGTATATTCAATGACAATTTAAAAATTATAAGGGGAATATTGGATGATTCTAAAGTAAAATTGCAAAAATGGTTTCGATTCCAAATGAGTTAAACATAACTTTACAGTTTTGATCCAAAACAGTCGAAAATCAAAATCTCTCAGCCTTGCAGCAGATGTTCCGCCAAAATCTTGACACCAATCAGGATCAACACAGCACCACCGGCAATTCCGGCATACTTCTGAAACCGGTTTCCAAAACGGTTTCCAATCCAGACACCGGCAAAGGACAGCACAAATGTCACTGCACCAATCAGCGAAACAGAGCGCACCACCGGCACATCCAGACAGGCGAAGGCGATTCCCACGGCCAGTGCGTCAATGGAAGTGGCGATTGCCAGCATGAACATTTCCTTGTGGTTCAGCTTCTGCTCGGCGGCATCCGCCGATCCTGTCTCTTCATGAAAGGCATCCCAGAGCATTTTTCCGCCGATAAAGGCCAGGAGTACAAATGCGATCCAGTGGTCAAACGCCTCAATGTACCGGGAGAAGGACGTCCCCAGCAGCCAGCCGATCAGCGGCATTACTGCCTGAAAGATGCCAAAGTACAGTCCGATTACAACCGCCTGACCATACCGCATCCGCTTCATGGCCAACCCCTTACAGACAGATACGGCAAAGGCATCCATAGACAGCCCCACTGCCGTCAGCAAAAGTTCCCAGAGTCCCATAACAATTCACTTGTCCTTTCTGTTTCTGCCCGGCAGAAACCCAGCATCAATCCTACGCGCGTGTCCACGCTCTCATCATATGCAAACTTTCTCCAGTGTAGCACAAGAAACCGCAGTTCGTCAAGACAAACTTTTTTGCTGGATCCCCGAAAACACAAAAGAACCCGGTGCAGGAGATTTCTCCCGCATCGGGTTCTTCATTATGCTGTCATTCGCTCAAAAATGTCGGTTTCTCACAATAGGATTCAGCCTTACTTTGCCAGAGGAGAAGTCTTTGTCAGAGTCGGGCAGATTTCCTTCCAAGTCTTGTCGCCACCTGCATACTTATCAGAGTAGTACTGCAGGATCCACAGAGCATCATCATTTGTGATATTGTGTGTAGCGTCATTCTTACCGCCCTTGCCTTCGGTGTCGATATCAGACAGGAAGTACATCAGGCCTTCAATTTCATCATTCTTCGGTACAGCAGGTGTTACGGTATCATAGAACTTAACCTTATTATCGCCTGCATAGATCTTAGAATAATACAGCAGTGTGAAGTAAGCATCATCGATATTAACTTCAGCATTCAGAGTTGTATCGCCCTTCACGCCAACGTAAACCTTTACAGTTGTGTCATCGATTTCCTTACCGTCATACAGCGGCTTCAGAGTAGATTCAGCATAAGCCTTCTTCTGATCATTGTACAGTTCAGCCGGGTTGTTGTACTTGAAGGAAACCTCATCTGTAACGTCTGTCTTCTTACCAGCAGTATCGATGGAGTAAACAGTGAGCAGATCAGCTACATTGAACTTATTGGTATCTACAGAGAAGTAGTAACCAACAGCAGTCTTCACTTCAACAGAGAGAGAAGTTGTTGCTACCGGCTTATCCGTAGTTGTAGTAGAGGTTGTTGTGTTGGTTGTTGTTGTGGTGGTGTTGGTTGTTGTTGTGGTTGTGTTGGTTGTTGTGGTGGTAGTAGCTGTTGTTGTAGTTGTTGTAGTTGTAGTGGTTGTGGTAGTAGTAGCAGCAGCTGTAGTTGTAGTAACCGGAGTATCGGTTTCAGAAGCTGTAGTTGTAGTAGAGGTTGTTGTGGTTGTAGTTGTAGTTGTAGTAGTAGTAGTAGTGGTTGTGGTATCAGCAGCATTCTTAGAAACTTCTACGCGGATGTAACCATCTTCCAGTTCTACATACTTATCGAATACGTTCTGAGTGTTTTCGTCAATGTAAGCGAAACGGTTACGAGTAACCGGCTTGCCGTTAGAAGTACCTTCGTCAGTACCCGGGTTCCACTCAACCGGGAACTCGTAGTAGTACTTGCCGTTGTCTTCGATCAGTTCCAGACCATACTGCTTTGCAATGCTTACAACAGTAGCTTCGTCCGGAATTGCGATAGACATATCGAGGATTGTGCCGTTTGCGGAGGCCGGAACGTTTGCAGCAGAAGAGCTCATGGTGAAGTCAATTCTGTTTTCGCCCTTAACCAGCAGATCCTGCATGTTCGGAGTCAGGCTCAGCTGATTATAAACGCCAGAGCCATTGAACAGTGTATCACCTGTTACATCGTATACATAGGTGCCGTCAGGGTTGGTTACCGGAGTACCATCTGCATTCAGCTTAACTTCCATCGGCCACATAGCCAGCAGTGCCTTAGTGGCATCAGACAGCTTGATGGAGCCCTGGAGTCCCTGTGCGGTGATTGCATTGGTGATGCTGATGTTGTACAGCAGATTACTTGTCATGCCTTCGCCAGGCTTAACAGTCTTCTTTTCCAGCTGCCATACAGACTTGCCATCCAGCTGAGTTGTGGTTGTAGTAACCGGAGCTGCTGTAGTTGTGGTCTGTGTGGTTGTTGTAGTAGCCGGAGTAGTTTTGGCTGTGCTTGTGGTTGTAGTTGTAGTTGTGGTTGTGGTTGTTGTAGTAGTGGTAGTTGTAGTGGTGCCTGTTGTGGTGGTAGTTACCACATCATCTACATATACCTTTACAGCACCCGGAACCAGGTTTACAGTCTTGTAGATATCGTTTTCGCCTTCGTCGATGTAAGTGTAACGAGCAATCTCAACTTCGTGACCATTGGACATGCCAGGGTCAGTTCCATCCGGAGCCCATTCGATCGGGAATTCATAATAGCTGCCCTTATCATCAGACTTCAGTGCAATGCCGCCTTCCTTAGCAGCAGCAACAACAGTGTCCTTATCAGCGATAGTCCATGTCATTTCAGCCAGTGTGCCGCCGTCCTTCGGCTGTGCAACGCCAGTACCGGACAGGGAGAAGAACAGCATGCCGTTGTCGCGATACTTCTTTGCATTGCCCATAGAGTTGGACAGTGCCGGGTATGCGTTACCAGCTACCATAACTTCTTCAATCAGCCAATCTTCCGGAACTTCCAGAATCTTCTGAGTTGCTTCCGGCATGTACAGAGCGCCGCCCAGTGTGGAGGCACCAACACCGCCGGTCTGTGAAATGTTAACTGCTACTTCCGGATCTCCAGGAGCAACGTCAACAGTATCGATCTTCCACTGCGGGCCATCAGACGGCTGTGCATCTGTGGTGGTTGTGGTAGTCGGAGCAGCTGTTGTGGTAGTTGCAGATGTTGTCGGCGCACCATCACCAACAACGATCTTTACAACAGCCTTAGAAGCATCCTGCGGCAGTGCATAAGATTCTGCACTCTTCTTGCCCTGGATGCAAGTGGACATGTCTTCCAGCTTGCCGTTTTTCCGTCTTTCAACCTGTTCTGCACGAACCTTGTCGAAATCAGCAGCGGTCTTCAGCGGAACGATGTTCTTGTCTACGTCACGGCTGCAGATCTGTACATAGTATGTACCTTCTTCTGTGCCCTGCGGGATTACAACATCGAAAGAGGTGAACGGCAGAGCCATAGAATCGCCCAGTACGAAGCTGGTCTTTTCAGAGGAGCTGCCAGTGAAGCCCCAGTAGTAGTAGCTGTTGATATCCGGTACGCACTCTTTTCCGCTGGAATTTGTTACGGTACGCTTGCCAAACAGCGGCAGCTGCTGTACAGCGGTCTTCTTCTGATAGTTTGCTGCAACCTCAGCACCCTGAGAGATGTAGTCATAGGTGATGTACGGAACGCCGTCATCGCCGGTGAGTACGTCACAGGTAATCGTTTCCTTGGTGATGTGATCGCTGGACTTGTTTTCCTTGTCTGCGTTGTAGTCGTCTGCGCTTGCATAGTAAGAAATATCAAATGCAACCTTGTTTTCGCCTACAACCTGCAGGTCAGCACCAAAGATTCTGTCGCATGCAACCTTACGGATTGTTGCGCTGCACTTCGGATCTGCGTAACGATAACCGGACTTGGTCTTACGCATTGGAGCCAGAGAATAGATCTGGCACAGTGTGTTTACGGTAGAACCATCCGGCAGGGTTTTATCAGTAGCCTCTGCATCCTTTTCATCTGCTTTGAAAACATTTTCATAGTAGATCTTGTTGTCGATGGAGCCGCCGTCTGCCAGTGTGGCATCCTTTGTTGCACACCAGTTCAGTGTAACACTGCTGATGTAGTTGTCTTCTGCCCAGTTATCTGACTGAATGTACAGATTCAGATGCTTGGTGACATTGCCGGCTGCAACGTCGTCCTTGGAAATGTTAATTTCCTGAGAGGATGTACCGTCTTCATTCAGGACGAAGTTGTACGGAGTGCCGCCATTTGCTGTCTGTGCATCCGCAACAGATGCTGAAACAGACATTGCACCGAATGGCAGTGCAGAAATTGCCATCAATGCAGCGACGCCGAAGGAAAATACCTTCTTTGTACGTTTCTTCATGTTTTTTCCTTTCCTTTCCTTGCCGTGTTTCCCGGCAAATGCATGTGATAAAAATACCTATAATCAGGAACGGGCTCCCCCTCGGAATCCCGCACCCAAGTATATACGAGTTTTTCGCGCGGCCGATTTTATATCAGCCTTACGCAGCTCCGGCCAGGTGCCGAAGACAATTCTTATTCGCTGTACGGCAGTTCGTCAATGATATGTGACAGGAACTGTAACAGGATAATCGCATCTGTACCGTTGATTTCCTTGTCAACGTTGCAGTCGGCATTTGCCCGTGCTGCATCGCCCAGGGTAACAACGTCAGCAACCGCCTTGTTCAGCATAACTGCGTCTACCAGGCTTACCTTACCGTCTACGTTTACATCGCCGTAGAGCACATCCGGATCTACCGGATTTGTGTCAGAGCCAGGCTTTGCGGTGGTGGAAGCTGTGGTAGTGGTAGAAGTACCCGGCTGCTCAGAATCAGTTGTGACTGTTGTGGTTGTGGTGGTTTCTCCCTTTGAAGTAACCTCAACAAAGCCGTCCTCCGCATTGACTTCATAAGTCGCAGAATCTGTGCCGTAGACATAGCCTACCAGAACCTTGCTGTTCTTCTCGCCGGAGCCCGGATAGGTCTCACGGTCGATCGGCTGAATCTGAATCGGATACTTGCCGTCAGCGGCATCTGCATTTACAGTACCGGTGATGGTAAATACCACGCCCTCTTCTGCAATCCATGAAGCAGAATCCAAGCCGGTAGACCAACTGATGTTCACAGCATTCGTTGTGATCTTGCTGCTCAGAATCGGTGCTTCAGATGCAGTGCTGTCGCCGGAAGCGGTGTCACCCGCCGGGCCAAGCTTTACAGACTCAATGGTGAGTGCAGAAGAATCATAGCTCAGGGCAAAGTCCAGTACGTTGATTTTCGTAGCAGGAACGTCCTTTACAGAAACATCCACAGTGAATGACTCACTTGCCTGTGCGGTTGCCTCCCCTACTTTTAAGGTAACGGCATTAGCCGCAGACGCAGAAAAAGAAACGGCAGAAGAAGCCAGCATTGCCAATGCAGCTGCGCAGGCAATTGTTCTTTTTGCTTTCATTTGTTTTCCTCCTTAAACAAGTTTGCGCGCGCAGTACCGCTGTTCCATTTCGGTTTCCGGCGCAAAAAATATTAGTCGAAATTTTGCACAGAATTGCTTCTCAAATCTATGCTGTTCCAATTACATTTATTATAGAATATCCCATCAGAAATGTCAATAGATGCATAAAGTTTTTGTGTAAAACTCACGAATCCGCCGCCGCAGAATTGTATAATATCCCAACATCGGCAGATCACACAATTTTCATTTCATTCTGGGGAACCAATTTGGCACAAATTGTGCTGTTTTCGATGGCGATATTGCTATATTTTGTCGCTTTCATTTCCCTTCGGAGACGAAAATTTCACCCGACAGAGGAAAATCCGCTTCGAAAGACGGCAGACAGAACACTCCCCCCATCCAAACAAAAAACCGTTTAACAAAATTATACCTTATATTTCGTAAAAAGTAAAGAGTCATACGCATTATTTGGTATATCTGCACAAGAATTCACCAGAAACTTTGTAATACTCTACAAAAATTATGGCGGTACTTTTTGCTTTTTTTGGATGCAACGGCATCTTCCCTGCACATCTCTACAAGGACGAAAAAGAGCAACGCACTGCACAACATAGGCATTACGCTGCTCTTCTCAAAACCGCAGGAAACTCCGTGCGGTTTATCTTTTTGTAACGTTCAGCGGCTGGGATTTATACCAGCTTGATGATTGCCATTTCAGCGGCATCACCGCGGCGGGGGCCGATCTTTACGATCTGTGTATAACCACCCTTGCGGTCAGCATACTTCGGTGCAATTTCATCAAAGAGCTTCTTGGCAACGCTCTCCTTGGTCACATATGCCATTACCTGGCGCTTTGCATGCAGATCATCCGACTTTGCGATTGTGATCATCTTTTCCGCAACTGCACGTACTTCTTTCGCACGAGTGACAGTTGTTTCAATCTGACCGTTTTCCAGCAGGAATGTTACCATTCCACGCAGCATCGCTTTTCTATGGTCAGTCGGTCTGCCCAGTTTTCTGGTACCCGGCATTGTTCTTCACTCCTTTTCGTAGTTCCGGCGGCACACAGCGGTGCACTGCCGGTTTTATCTTCACGACTCAAGTTGGTTCTCAGTCTTCCTCACTGGCGAGGTCAAAGCCCAGAGACTGGAGCTTTTCCCGCACTTCATCAAAGGACTTTTTGCCCAGGTTGCGCACCTTCAGCATTTCTTCCTCTGACTTATTGATCAAATCGTCTACGGTGTTAATTCCCGCACGCTTTAAGCAGTTGAAGGACCGTACCGACAAGTCAAGTTCCTCAATGGTCATCTCAAGGATTTTTTCTTTGCCCTTATCGTCCTTTTCTACAAGAACTTCCGCTATGCTTGCCTCATCTGAGAGATCAATAAATAGTTTCAGATGCTCGTTGAGGAGATTGGCTGCCTGTGAGATGGCTTCCTTTGCGGAGATGGTACCGTCGGTCCATACTTCCAGTGTCAGTTTGTCATAGTCTGTCACCTGACCGAGACGGGTATCCTCTACCTGATAGTTCACCTTCAGCACAGGGGTATAGATACTATCGACCGCAATGACATCGATCGGTGTATTCATCATCTGCTTGTTCCGTTCGGCGGAAACATAGCCTCTGCCGCGGTCAATGACGATTTCCATATAGAGCTTTGCGCCCTTACCCAGTGTTGCGATATGCATACCAGGATCGAGGATGTTTACCTCTGAATCTGTCTTAATATCACCGGCAGTTACCTCGCATTCGCCTTCTGCCTCGATGCAGACGGTTTTCGGGCCGTCTCCATAGAGCTTTGCAGTCAGGCCCTTGAGGCTGAGGATAATTTCCGTTACGTCCTCTTTCACACCGGGGATCGTGCTCAATTCATGGTGTACGCCATCAATTTTCACGGAATTGACTGCTACACCGGGCAATGAGGAGAGCAGTACACGACGCAGACTGTTTCCAAGGGTGATACCATAGCCTCGCTCCAACGGTGCCAATACAAATTTACCGTATTTTCCGTCGCTGCGCAGTTCCACTGTGTCAAGTTCCGGCTTTTCAATCTTCTCCAGCATAAAAACACCCTCCTATGCTTGGTAGCTTCGTCTGTGGTTTGTTTCCAATGTTCCTGACGTGCAGTGATTACTTGGAGTACAGCTCGACGATCAGGTGTGCTGCAACTTCGTAGTCCAGATCTTCCGGCTTTGCCAGGCGGATTACCTTAGCCGAGAAATGTTCCTTGTCTGCTTCGAGCCATACCGGAACTGTGCGGTCTGCGGTCTGCTCTACAACATCCTTGAACTTGTCACTGGTACGGCTGCCTTCACACAGTGCGATCACGTCGCCTTCCTTTACACGATAAGACGGAATGTTTACCGGCTTGCCGTTTACAGTGAAGTGGCGGTGTGTTACCAGCTGTCTTGCTTCTCTCCGTGTCAGTGCCAGACCCATGCGGAATACAACACTGTCCAGACGGGATTCCAGACAAGCAACCAGGTTGTCACCAGCCTTGCCTTCCATCTTGGATGCGATTTCAAACAGGTGATAGAACTGCTTTTCGCCTACGCCGTAGATGAACTTCAGCTTCTGCTTTTCTTTCAGCTGCATGCCATATTCGGAAACCTTTCTCCGGCTGTTTGCACCCGGATTCCGGTTGGACTGCTTTGCAACGCCCATAACCATCGGGCTGATGCCCAGATAGCGGCATCTCTTGAGAATCGGTTCTCTGCTTACTGCCATAATATATTACACCTCCTGAAATTTCGATTAGACACGACGTCTCTTCGGCGGACGGCATCCATTGTGCGGAATCGGCGTTACATCCTTGATCATCTTAACTTCCAGACCTACTGTCTGCAAAGCGCGGATAGCTGCCTCACGGCCGGATCCCGGTCCCTTTACGTATACTTCTACCGACTTCAGACCATGCTCCATTGCTGCCTTTGCTGCAGTTTCAGCTGCAGTCTGTGCTGCGAACGGTGTGGATTTTCTGGAACCACGGAAGCCCAGTCCGCCGGAACTTGCCCATGAAATGGCATTGCCCTGTGTATCGGTGATGGTAACGATTGTGTTGTTGAATGTAGACTGAATGTGTACAGCGCCGTTTTCGATATTCTTGCGCTCTCTGCGGCGGCGAACAACAACCTTTTTGCCTTTCTGCTGTGCCAAAACGAAAACCCTCCCTTACTTCTTCTTGTTTGCGATGGTCTTTACCGGACCCTTGCGCGTTCTTGCGTTTGTCTTCGTCCGCTGGCCTCTTACCGGCAGACCCTTCCGATGACGTACGCCACGGTAGCAGCCGATTTCCACCAGTCTCTTGATGTTCAGGGCTACTTCACGGCGGAGGTCACCCTCAACCACGCAGTGCTTATCAATATAGTCACGCAGCTTTGCTACGTCCTCTTCGGACAGATCCTTTACGCGGACATCCGGATTTACGCCGGTACCAGCCAGAATCTCATCTGCTGTGCTGCGGCCGATTCCGTAGATATAAGTCAGACCGATTTCAATCCGCTTATTCTTCGGAAGGTCTACACCTGCTATTCTTGCCATTCTTCCTGCACCTCCATATTTCAAAAATCACGGGCTTAGCCCTGGCGCTGCTTATGCTTCGGATTTTCGCAGATTACCATTACTTTGCCTTTACGCTTAATTACCTTGCATTTTTCGCAAATCGGCTTTACGGAAGGTCTTACTTTCATTGCAACTGTCCTCCTTCTCGGAACAACTGTGCAGCCGGCCCTTGCGCCGTCTGCAAATTTACATTACTTGGCTCTCCAAGTGATTCTGCCTTTGGTCAGATCATAGGGTGACATCTCTACGGTCACTTTATCGCCGGGCACGATGCGAATGTAGTTCATCCGCAGCTTTCCGGAAACATGTGCCAGGATGGTGTGCTTGTTCTGGAGTTCTACCTTAAACATTGCATTGGGCAGAGATTCCAGAACTACGCCCTCGACCTCGATTACGTCTTGTTTTGACAATTTGATAACCTCCCCGATCGGGTTATTCCGGTGCGCTCCCGTCCGGGCACGGCACCTGATATTGTTTCAACGCATTTCTTAGCTTTTTGTCCGTCGCGTCTTCCAGGGAGACGAAGGACTTCGTCCCCTGCAAGTGCCGGATGTTTTTCCGTTTCGGCGCAGAGAGCTTCCGGCGTTTTCCGTCTGCAATTTCGGCAAAGCCGTCCTCTACAGACAGTACCACAAAGAATCCGCCCCGATCCCGGCCGGCAAGCGCCCGGACCACCAGACCTCTTGTCAGTTCCATGGAACCTCCTCTGTTTACGGCCTGGTCAGAATCACCGGGCCATCCTGCGTTACTGCAATTTCGTGTTCGAAATGCGCCGCAGGGGAGCCGCTGCGAGTCACGACGGTCCAGCCGTCACTGAGGACACGGACAGCATCGCCCTTTCCGTTGATCATGGGTTCAATGCAGAACGTCATGCCGGGAACAAGACGCAGACCGTGACCTGGCTTACCATAATTCGGCACTTCCGGATCCTCGTGCATCTCCCGCCCGATTCCGTGACCGCAGTATTCCCGCACGATCCCGTATCCCCGGGATCCGCAGTATTCTTCTACGGTGTGAGACACATCTCCCAGCCGTGCGCCGGCCTTTGCTGCTGCAATTGCCGCATACAGGCTGTCCTGCGTTACTTTCAGCAGGTCTGCCTTTTCCTCGGAGATGTCGCCCACTGCAAATGTATAGGCGGTGTCGCCCACGAAGCCATCAAAGGTAGCCCCTACATCCACACTGACGATATCACCCTCCCGGATCACGCGCCGGTTGCTGGGAATACCGTGAATCACTTCTTCATTGATTGAAATGCAGGCGCTGGCCGGAAAACCGCCGTAGCCGAGAAATGTCGGAACGGCACCGCAGCTTACGATAAATTCATGAATGGAACGATCCAGCTGCTTTGTAGTCATGCCGGGGTGCATTACCTTTCCGGCGTGTTCCAGCGCACGGGCTGCAATTCTGCCCGCTTCCCGCAATTTCAAGAGATCAGATTTAGATTTAATTGTAACACTCATTTTACGCCCACTGCCTTCAAAGTCAATGCTGTGGTATCCGCAACCTCCTCCTGTCCGATGACAGTTTCGAGCTTGCCCTGCTTTTCATAATATGCCTTCAGTGGTTCAGTGGTTTTGTGATAGGTTGCCAGACGATCCAGAACTGTTTCCGGCCGGTCATCCTTGCGGATGATGGTTTTGCCGCCGCACTTGTCACAAACGCCCTCTGCCTTTGTGGGCTTGAACTGAATGTGATAGGTTGCGCCGCAGTCTTCGCAGACTCTTCTACCGGACACGCGCTTTTGAATCGTTTCATCCGGAACGAAGATCTCCAGTACCTTGTCGATCTTCACGCCCATTTCGTCCAGAGCCTCTGCCTGGGGCACGCTCCGGGGAAAGCCGTCCAGAATGAATCCTGCCTTGCAGTCATCCTGTGCGATGCGCTCTTTCAGAATTCCGATGACGATGTCATCAGAAACCAGTGCACCGCTGTCCATAGCGGCCTTTGCCTTTACCCCATATTCTGTACCGTTGCGTACGGCTTCCCGCAGCATATTGCCGGTAGAGATCTGAGGAATCTGCAGTGCCTGAGAAATGACTTCTGCCTGAGTGCCCTTGCCGGCACCCGGTGCGCCTAAGAGAATCAAATTCATAAGAATGGTCCTCCTTCTTATTCGAGGAAGCCCTTATGATGACGCATCATCATTTCAGACTCCAGAGTGCGGACAGTTTCCAATGCAACGCTGACAACGATCAGGATCGTTGTACCACCCATTGCCAGAGAGCCCAGGTTGCTGTCGAACCAGGTCAGGGCAATCGGGAAGATTGCGATAATTCCCAGGAAGAATGCGCCCACCAGAGTGATCTTTGAGAGAACACGCTGGATGTAGTCAGAGGTGGGCTTGCCGGGACGGATGCCCGGGATACCGCCGTTGTTCTGACGGAGATTGTTGGCAATTTCAATCGGATTGTACTGCATTGCAACATAGAAGTAGTTAAATGCAATGATCAGGATGAAATATACCAGCGCATAAGTCCAGGTTCTGGTGTTAAAGAAATTGATGAATCCATTATAGAAGTTCTGCCAGAAGCCTGACGGTTCCTGATAAACCGGCTTAAACAGGCTGATTGTGCTGGGCAGAGACATAAAGGACATCGCAAAGATGATCGGCATAACGCCGCTCATGCAAACCTTTACCGGAATATGTGTGGACTGGCCGCCGTACTGCTTTCTGCCCACAACCCGCTTTGCATACTGAATCGGAATCCGGCGCTCTGCTGCGTTCATGAAGACAATAAAGCCGATCATGACAATAAACAGAACCAGAACACCCAGGCTCTCGAAGAAGTAACGCTGCGGATTTTCTACAATCAGTTCACCCAGTGTACCTGCCATAACCGGGAATCTAGCCAGAATACCGGCGAACAGGAGCATGGAGATACCGTTTCCGATACCCTTGTCATTGATCTGGTTGCCCATCCAAACGACAATGGAAGTACCGGCGATAAAGGAAAAAATAATAACAAATGCAATAAAGACGTCGACTGCTTTCGAAGCAGTACCAAATACCTCTGCGCTGGTCTGTACCGCATCCATCTGATTTTTCAGTGTCAGATAGTATGCGAATGACATAAACGCGGACAGCGCCAGAGAAACAGCGGCTGTAATTTTGTTTAACTTTTTCTGTCCTTCTTCGCCCTCATCCCGCATCCGTTCCAGCGGCGGCAGCGCATACGTCAGCAGCTGCATGATAATGGATGCATTGATGTATGGTGTGATAGACAGGGAAAATACGGTAGCCTGGGAAAGCGCACCACCGGTAATGATATCCAGATATTCCAGGAAGTTACCACCGGTTGCGTTTGATTCCATCCAGGTGCTGACAGTTGAAGTGTCCAGAAATGGAACGACAACAGCACCGCCGAGACGGAATACCAGGAGCATGAGTAATGTGTACAGGAGTTTTTTCCGGATTTCCGGGATGCTGAAAGCATCTCTCAACGTCTTAAACACGTTACATCACCTCTGCTTTTCCGCCAGCCTTTTCAATTTTTTCAGCTGCGCTCTTTGTGAACTTTGCAGCCTTAACAGTCAGCTTAGTTGTCAGCTCACCGTTGCCGAGTACCTTTACACCGTCGCAGGTCTTCTTGATCAGACCAGCGGCCTTCAGCAGCTCTGCGTCAACAACAGTATCTTCTGTGAACTGATTCAGGTCGGAAACATTTACAATTGCATATTCCTTTGCAAAGATGTTGTTAAAACCTCTCTTCGGAATACGTCTGGTCAGAGGCATCTGACCGCCTTCAAAACCGATTCTTACGCCGCCGCCGCTGCGGGCATTCTGGCCCTTGTGGCCCTTGCCTGCAGTCTTGCCGTTACCGGAGCCGTGACCACGGCCAATTCTCTTGACTTCCTTAGTGGAGCCTGCTGCCGGAGACAATTCGTGAAGCTTCATGCTATGTGCACCTCCTTAGATTTTATCTTATGCTTCTGTAACCTCTACGAGGTGAGAAATTTTCTGAATCTTGCCGAGGGTAGCCTCATTTTCAGGCTGTACGCTGACATCGCCGACCTTTTTGAGACCCAGCGAATTTGCTGTAGCAATCTGATCCTTCTTGCGACCGATCAGGCTTTTTACGAGCTTGATTTCCTTTGCCATTTCGCACCCTCCTTATTTGTAGATTTCTTTCACAGACTTGCCTCTCTTTTCAGCAACTTCTGCTGCTGTTGTGCAGGATGCCAGTCCGTTGATGGTTGCACGTACCACATTGCACGGATTGTTAGAGCGCAGTGACTTGGTACGGATATCCTTGATGCCTGCTACTTCAATGACTGCACGAACCGGGCCGCCGGCGATAACACCGGTACCGGGAGCAGCCGGCTTCATCAGAACTTCGCCTGCGCCGAACTTTCCGACGATTTCGTGCGGAATGCTGGTGCCCTTCAGCGGAATCTGAATGAGATTCTTCTTGGCATCTTCGATGCCCTTGCGGATTGCGTCCGGTACTTCACCGGATTTTCCCAGACCAAAGCCTACGATGCCGTTGCCGTCGCCTACTACTACCAGTGCAGCAAACTTCATGATACGGCCGCCCTTAACGGTCTTGGATACTCGGTTAATGGAAACGACCTTTTCAGCCAGTTCCAGTCCCTGCGGATCAATTTTAGCCAAAGTAATACCTCCCTTGTTTAGAACTTCAGTCCGTTCTCACGGGCACCGTCAGCCAATTCCTTGACTCTGCCGTGATACAGGTAGCCGCCTCTGTCGAATACAACGTCTGTAATGTTCTTTTCCAGTGCGCGCTTTGCGATCATTTCGCCAACCTTGCGTGCGCCTTCTGCATTGCCGCCGGCACCTTCAAATGCCTTATCCATGCTGGATGCGGATGCCAGTGTTACACCGTTTACATCGTCGATCAGCTGTGCATAAATGTGCTTGGTAGAACGATATACGCACAGACGCGGGCGCTCAGGAGTACCGGAGATCTTCGACCGAACTCTTGCGTGTCTTTTTGCTCTGGCTTTTTTGCTATCCATCTTTTTAATCATAGCGGTTTACTCCTTTCCGAATTACTTCTTGCCCTTGCCGGCCTTACCTTCCTTGCGGATGATACGCTCGTCAACATAGTGGATGCCCTTGCCCTTATACGGCTCCGGCGGGCGCTTTTCCCGGACTTCTGCTGCAAACTGGCCTACCTTCTGCTTGTCGATACCGCTTACAACAATGGTATTCGGCTGCGGAACGTCCAGCTTGATGTCATCGTTCTCAGAAACGATAACCTGATGAGAATAGCCCAGGTTCATAACTACGTCCTTACCCTTCTTGGCAGCACGATAGCCGACACCTTCAATGATCAGGGTCTTGGAGTAACCGTTGGTTACACCTTCTACCATATTTTCAATCAGTGTTCTGGTCAGTCCGTGGAGAGATCTGTGCTCCTTGTCGTCGCTCGGACGAGTAACTGTTACTACGCCGTCTGCGATTTCAATGCCCAGCTCCTTGGAAAACTGTCTTGTCAGTGTGCCCTTTGCGCCCTTTACGGTGACAAAGTTATCTTCGCACTTTACTTCAACGCCGGCAGGAACACTAATCGGTTTTTTTCCTATTCTTGACATAATCCCGTGTCCTCCTTACCAAACGAATGCTAAGACTTCGCCGCCGACATTCAGCTCACGAGCCTTCTTGTCTGTCATAATGCCCTTTGAGGTAGAAACAATTGCAATGCCCAGTCCCTTGCGTACCTTCGGCATATCTTCACAGCTGGAATAAATCCGCAGACCCGGCTTGGATACCCGGCGCAGACCGGTGATAACCGGAGAGCGGCTGTCTGTATATTTCAGTGTGATGCGGATCACGCCCTGCTTGCCGTCTTCAATAACCTGAAAGCCCTTGATATAACCTTCATCCAACAGAATCTGTGTGATGGCCTTCTTTACATTGGAAGCGGGAACGTCAACCGTGGCGTGCCGTGCGGAACTCGCATTACGAATTCTTGTCAGAATGTCTGCTATTGTATCTGTAATCTGCATGCCAATGACCTCCTTTTCGTAACTCCTCTTTACCAGCTTGCTTTCTTCACGCCCGGAATCTTGCCCTCATGTGCCAGTTCACGGAAGCATACACGGCAGATGCCGAACTTTCTCAGGTATGCGTGGGGTCTTCCGCAGATCTTGCAACGGGTATAACCGCGTGTGGAAAACTTGGGAGTTTTTTGCTGCTTTAATTTCATTGCCTTTTTTGCCATGATCGTTTTTCCTCCCTGTTTACTTTGCAAACGGTGCGCCGAGCAGTGTCAGCAGTTCCTTTGCTTCTTCATCGGTCTGTGCGGTAGTGATAAAGTTAATATCCATACCTCTTACCTTATCGATCTTATCGTACTCGATTTCCGGGAAAATCAGCTGTTCCTTAATACCGGTAGAGTAGTTGCCCTTACCGTCAAAGGAGTTGCCATTGATGCCGCGGAAGTCACGTACACGGGGGAAGCTTACATTAAACAGCTTGTATACAAATTCGTACATCTTTTCGCCGCGCAGGGTTACTTTTACGCCGATGGGCATACCCTCACGGAGCTTAAAGTTAGCAACCGACTTCTTTGCTCTGCAAACAACCGGCTTCTGACCGGTGATTGCTGCCAGATCTGTCATGATCGCATCGATTACCTTTGCGTTATCCTTTGCTTCGCCGGCTGCTACGTTTACAACAACCTTGTCCAGCTTCGGGATCTGCATGACATTTTCATAGCCGAACTTCTTCATCATTGCAGGAGCAACGGTGCTATTGTAGTACTCTTTCAGTGTAGACATATCGTCGTTTCTCCTTTACTCAAATGATTTGCCGCACTTCTTGCAGACACGCAGCTTCTTGCCGTCCTCTACGACGCGGCCGACTCTGGTCGGCTGATCGCACTTCGGGCAAACCAGCTGTACCTTGTCTGCATAGATTGCAGATTCGGTCTCAACGATTCCGCCGACCTGGCCCATACGTGTGGGCTTTACGTGCTTGGTTACGACGTTGAAGCCTTCTACGATGACCTTGCCTTCCTTCGGGCTGACTGCTACGACCTTACCGGTCTTTCTGCCCTTGGATTTATCCTTCGGATCGTTGTACTGATATTCATCCTTACCGGTCAGCAGGATTACGGTGTCGCCTGTTTTTACATGAACTTTACTCATCTTGGCACCTCCACCTTACAGAACTTCCGGTGCGAGGCTCAGGATCTTCATATAATCCTTATCACGGAGCTCTCTTGCTACCGGCCCAAAAATACGAGTACCCTTGGGGTTTTTGTCATCACGGATAATAACAGCAGCGTTCTCATCGAACCGGATGTAGGTTCCATCTTCTCTGCGCAGACCCTTTACCGAACGGACGATAACTGCCTTGACTACATCGCCCTTCTTTACAACGCCGCCGGGTGTTGCTTTCTTAACAGATGCAACAACGACATCGCCGATATTTGCATATCTTCTGCGAGTGCCGCCCAGAACTCTGATGCACATCAGTTCTTTCGCACCGGTGTTATCCGCAACCTTCAAATAAGACTGCATCTGAATCACAGCGAGTTCCTCCTTTCAGAAGCGCTTTCTTTTTTCAAAAGCGGTTTCTGTTTTCTATACTCTTTTCCGATTTACTTAGCCTTTTCAATGATTTCGACTACGCGCCATCTCTTATCCTTGGACAGCGGGCGAGTTTCCATCACTTCAACACGATCGCCGACCTTGCATGTGTTGTTTTCATCATGCGCCTTCAGACGGACGGTTCTCTTAACGATCTTCTTATACAGCGGGTGTTTTACATTGTCGATGATTGCTACAACAACAGTCTTATCCATCTTGTCGCTGACAACTCTGCCGACTCTGGTTTTTCTCAAATTTCTTTCAGCCACAGTAAAACCCTCCTCCTTACTGCTGTGCAGACAGTTCCGCAGAGCGGATTGCAGTCTTCACACGTGCAATATCTTTCTTTACAGCCTGGATACGAGCAGTGTTCTCCAGCTGATTTGCTGCGAGCTGGAAACGAAGTGCGAAGAGTTCTTCCTTCAGGCTATCCAGCTTTGCATTCAGCTCTTCTACCGGCATGCTTTTAACTTCGGTTGCTTTCATTACTGCTCGCCTCCTTTTTCAGCCTTTACAAACTTACACTTAATCGGCAGCTTGTGCATAGCCAGACGCATTGCTTCCCGTGCGGTTTCTTCCGGCACGCCTGCGATTTCGAACAGTACTCTGCCCGGCTTAACTACAGCTACCCAATATTCGGGTGCGCCCTTACCGGAACCCATACGAGTGCCGGCCGGCTTCTTGGTGACCGGCTTATCCGGGAAGATCTTGATCCATACCTGACCGCCACGCTTGATGTAACGAGTCATTGCGATACGAGCTGCCTCGATCTGGTTGGAAGTGATCCATGCCGGCTCCAGTGCCTGGATACCGTACTCACCATTGCTTACAAAATTACCTCTGGTTGCTTTACCCGTCATACGTCCTCTGTGAACGCGGCGGTATTTTACTCTCTTAGGAAGCAGCATTACTGGTTACCTCCTTCTCTTCTGGCATCACGACGGAAGTTGCCGCCGTTTCTGCGGTCACCGTTCCGGTTATCCCGGCGCCGTCTGTCATCGCGGCCGCCGCGGTTATTATCCCGGGACTTTCTCTCTACCTTTTCTCTCTGTGCAGCTGCCTTTGCAGCGTCGCCCTTGAGAACTTCGCCCTTATAGATCCATACCTTTACACCGATACGGCCATAAGTGGTGTGTGCTTCTGCAAAACCATAGTCGATATCAGCGCGGATGGTCTGAAGCGGAATGGTACCTTCGTGATAGCTTTCGGAACGAGCGATTTCAGCGCCGCCCAGTCTGCCGGAAACCTTTGTCTTGATACCCTTTGCGCCCAGACGCATAGTTCTGCCGATAGACTGCTTCATTGCACGGCGGAAGGAAATACGGTTTTCCAGATCCAGTGCAATCTTTTCAGCTACCAGCTGTGCGTCCATATCCGGCTGCTTTACTTCTACGATATTAACATATACCTGCTTGTTCAGCATTTTTTCCAGCTGTGCACGCAGTTTTTCGATTTCTGCACCGCCGCGGCCGATTACAACGCCCGGCTTTGCGCAGTGGATGTGGATTCTTACTTTATCTGCGAAACGCTCGATTTCAATCTTCGGAACGCCTGCTGCATACAGGTTCTTCTTAATGAACTTACGAACGTTGTAATCTTCTACCAGCGTATCGCCGAAGTCAGACTTATTCGCAAACCAGCGGGAATCCCAATCTTTAATGACGCCGACACGGAGACCGTGCGGATTAACCTTCTGGCCCATAACTCAACCTCCTGGGATTATTCTTCTTCTTTCAGAACAATGGTGATGTGTGAAGTTCTCTTCAAAATGCGATAGGCTCTGCCCTGTGCTCTCGGCATGATCCGCTTCATGGTCGGACCCGGTGTTACGAAGCACTCCGCAACATAAAGATTATCCTTGTTCATGCTGTGATTGTTTTCTGCATTTGCAATTGCGGACTTCAAAAGCTTTTCCAGCAACGGGCTGGCTGCCTTCGGAGTGAGGTCCAGAGTTGCCAGTGCGATATCCACAGGCTTGTTACGAATCAGATCCAGAACGATCTGCACCTTGCGAGGTGAAATGCGGGCATTTCTCAGATATGCTCTTGCTTCCATGTGATCTCCTCCTTCCGCTTACTTTCCGTTATTGGATGTCTTTGAACCAGCGTGACCCTTAAAGGTTCTTGTCGGTGCGAATTCACCCAGCTTGTGTCCTACCATATCCTCTGTGACATATACCGGAACGTGCTTGCGGCCGTCATGCACAGCGATTGTGTGGCCAACGAAATCCGGGAAAATGGTAGAAGAACGGCTCCATGTCTTGAGCACCTTCTTCTCTCCAGCTTCGTTCATTGCCTGTACGCGCTTGAGGAGGACTTCCTGGACGTAAGGTCCCTTTTTGATACTTCTGCTCATGAGATTGTTCCTCCTTTCCCTTATCTGCCGTTGCGGCGCTTAACGATATACTTATCGGATGCCTTGTGCTTTGCACGTGTCTTATAACCCAGTGCAGGCTTGCCCCACGGAGTAACAGGACCCGGACGTCCGATCGGAGACTTACCTTCACCACCACCGTGCGGGTGATCGTTCGGGTTCATAACAGAACCTCTGACAGTCGGTCTCCAGCCCTTGTTTCTTATGCGGCCTGCTTTACCGTAGTGTACGTTTTCGTGGTCGATGTTAGAAACCTGACCGATAGATGCGCGGCAGTCGATCGGCACTTTTCTCATTTCGCCGGAGGGCAGACGGATCAGTGCATATGCGCCTTCCTTACCCATCAGCTGTGCCATGTTGCCTGCGCTGCGGACCAGCTGTGCGCCCTTACCCGGATACAGCTCAACTGCGTGGATAAAGGTACCAACCGGAATATCAACGAGCTTCAGTGCGTTGCCCGGCTTGATGTCTGCGTCAGAGCCAGAACGAACAGTGTCGCCTACCTTCAGGCCTTCTGCTGCCAGAATATAACGCTTTTCGCCGTCTTCATACTGTACCAGGGCGATAAATGCGCTTCTGTTCGGATCATATTCCAGTGTCAGAACAGTTGCATTCATGCCGTCCTTGTTCCGCTTAAAGTCGATGACACGATACTTTCTGCGGTTTCCGCCGCCTCTGTGGCGAACGGTAATTCTGCCGTAGCTGTTGCGGCCCGAGTTCTTCTTCAGCGGCTCGAGCAGGCTCTTCTCCGGCTTTACCTTCGACAGACCCGAATAATCCGTTACAGTCATATTTCTGCGGGACGGGGTCGTCGGCTTATAGGTCTTAATGGCCATTCTTTTCACTCCTCATAAAATGCCAGATTTGCGGGAGCATTACTCCCATACCTGTTACAGACCAGTTGCTGTAACGATTAGAACATACCGTCGAAGAATTCGATGGTACCCTTGCGCTTCTTGCCGTCCTTATCTACGGTCGGCTCCGGATTGATGGTGATAACTGCCTTCTTGAAATCCGGGCGCTTGCCTTCGTTGCGGCCCATGCGCTTTGTGTGACCGGTGCAGTTTACGGTGTTTACCTTCAGTACCTGTACCTGAAACAGTTCTTCTGCTGCCTTTGCAATCTCGACCTTGTTTGCATCTTTTGCAACCTTAAAGGTGTATTTGCCTGTGGCCATATCGTCTACGCTGCGTTCGGTGATAACCGGCTTCAGAATGATATCCTGTGCTGTTTTCACTTTGCATACACCTCCTCGAGTTTTGCGACAGCATCCTGAGAAACGATGAACTTGTCATAGTTCAGAATGTCATATACATTCAGGGTGTTGACAGCAGCTGTCTTCACGCCTGGGATATTTGCTGCACTCTTTACGACCTTCTGGTCTGCTGCTGCAGTTACCAGCAGGGCCTTGCCCTCTACGTTCAGTGCCTTCAGCATTGCGACGATGGTCTTTGTCTTGTAGTCTTCCACCTGCAGGCTGTCCAGAACGATCATGTTCTGATCCTGTACCTTTGTGGAAAGTGCAGACTTCATAGCAAGTTTTCTTGTCTTCTTTGTCAGGGAGTACCGATAGCTTCTCGGCTTCGGTCCCAGTGCCACACCGCCGTGTGTCCACTGCGGAGCGCGGATGGAGCCCTGTCTTGCGTGACCGGTACCCTTCTGTCTCCACGGCTTTCTGCCGCCGCCTGCTACTTCAGTACGGGTCAGAGTGGACTGTGTGCCCTGGCGCTGATTTGCAAGATAGTTTACTACCATTGCATGCATCACTGCCTCGTTCGGCGTAACTGCGAAAACCGCATCCGAAAGTTCTGTCTCAGACACCTGCTGGCCTGCCATATTAAATACTGCAATCTTTGCCATTGATGTTTCCTCCTTCCTTTACGCCTTCACGCTGTCAGTGATGACAACGATTCCGCCCTTTGCGCCCGGGATTGCGCCCTTGACTGCGATAAGATTATTTTCACTATCGACCTTCACAATCTCCAGGTTCTGAACGGTTACCTTTTCAGCACCCATGTGACCTGCCATGCCCTTGCCCTTATAGATACGGGACGGAGAGGAGCAGGCACCCATGGAACCAGCCTGACGATGAACCGGGCCGGTACCGTGTGTTTCTTTCAGTCTGTGCTGATTGTGACGCTTGATCGCACCGGCAAAGCCCTTACCCTTGCTGGTACCGCTGACATCGACGACGTCACCGACTGCAAATGTATCTGCCTTGATTACGTCGCCGACATTCAGGGCAGCGCAGTCAGCCAGACGGAATTCCTTCAGTGTCTTCTTTGCAGCGACATCAGCCTTTGCAAAGTGACCCTGCATCGGCTTTGTCACATGCTTTGCTGTGATATCACCGTAGCCGATCTGTACAGACTCATAGCCGTCGTTTTCTGTTGTCTTCTTCTGAATAACAACGCACGGGCCGGCTTCTACTACAGTTACCGGAATTACCTTTCCGGATTCGTCGAAAATCTGCGTCATGCCGATCTTCTTGCCGATAATAGCCTTTTGCATTTTGATTTCCTCCTAGTGGTTATTGGTTGACAGCTTCCTGTCAACATGACCGGCGGCATGCCTGCCGCCGCGGTGGCTTTCCACCGCCTGTGCGGATTTTTAAGTTCCGCGTTCAAGATCTTACTTGAGTTCCATTACGATGTCTACGCCTGCCGGAATTTCCAGCTTCTGAAGAGCCTCAGTGGTCTTCTGTGTCGGACGGATTACATCGATCAGTCTCTTATGGGTACGACGCTCGAACTGCTCACGGCTGTCCTTGTACTTGTGTGTTGCACGCAGGATTGTGATGATCTCCTTATCGGTCGGGAGCGGGATCGGACCCGAAACCTGAGAACCGCTTCTCTTTGCAGCTTCTACAATCTTCGCTGCTGCTGCGTCAACAGTCGCATGCTCATAACCCTTGATCTTGATTCTGATTTTTTCGTTGACTGCCATTCTTTTCGCCTCCTTTGCATTCTGGGGGCCGGAGGTTGTCCTCCGTCAGGATCTCCCACGCTGCCGGGTGTTCCGGCACGCGGCTATAAAAATAACTCGTAAACCAAATGTATGGTTCCGAGCTCCATGCAGACAGCAGCACTCTCCTGCATAGCATACGCCATGCCGGAAAATGTACACCTACCGTGTCTGTATCCTGATTCGCCCGGTTTTGAAATCGGACATACTCCATGAAAATTCCCCGGCATACCGCCGGCAACCTTTCACTTCAACGCATATCTATTGCAATCACGCTTGTATATTCTAACACACTTTCCGAAGAATTGCAAGAGGTTTTGCTCATTTTCCGCATTTTATATTGTAAATTTTTTGTAAACCGAAAGAAGTATCCTCTTCGAACTTGCTCTTTCCGAAATTTTGCATTTTTTTACAAGATCTCTTGTATTTTATCACGCATTGTGGTATAATAAAAAGCACTTGTATTGTTTGTCTATTTGGATATGTTTTATATGGGCACAAAGCACAGCTGCAACTGCACAAAAATTGCGCATATACCTTTTATATAGCACAATTCGCACTGCACAAGAGGGAACAACAGTTTTTTGTGCCTTTTGACAGAACAGACAAACCGACCGATATTGTCATTTTTTGAAAGAAAGGAACGGAGATACCTGCATCATGAAAATCCACCGGTGCAGACACTCCAACGTAAATTTTATGACTTATACAGAAGCAAAGCAGTATTTGACCGCACACGGCCAGGAGCATCTGCTCCGGTTTTATGACACTCTGACTGTATCCCAGCAGCAGCATCTGCTGGAGCAGATCAGCGCCCTGCGGCTGGAACGCCCCCAATTTCAGGACCGCAACGCCCTTGTGCAAAAACGGGGAAAATTTGCGCCGCTGGGCGCGCTGACACAGGAAGAAATGCAGAACAAAAAAGCAGAATACCGTAAAATCGGCATTCAGGCCATCCGTAACGGCAAGGTAGGCGCTGTGCTTCTGGCCGGCGGCCAGGGCTCCCGGCTGGGATTTGATCACCCGAAAGGCATGTTTAACATGGGAAAGACCAGAGACCTGTATATTTTCCAGTGTCTCATTGAAAATCTGCTCCGCGTCACACGGGAGGCGGAGGCCTTTGTTCCCCTGATGATCATGACCAGCGTGCAGAATGACGCGGAAACCCGTGCTTTTCTGAAAGAGCATCACTATTTCGGCTACAGCGCGGACAACGTCCACTTCTTCCAGCAGGAAACCGAACCTGCGGTAGATGAAGCCGGCAAAATCCTGATGAACGCCCCGGATCAGATCGTCCTCAGCCCCAACGGAAACGGCGGATGGTTCTCTTCCATGCAGCGCGCCGGTCTGCTGGACCTCATCGGAAAAATCGGCATGGAATGGCTGAATGTCTTTGCCGTAGACAATGTGCTCCAGCAGATTGCCGACCCGGTATTCCTGGGAGCCACCATTGACTCTGGCTGTGCATCCGGGGGAAAGGTTGTCAGCAAGGCTACACCGGACGAGCGTGTCGGCGTGCTCTGCCTGGAGGACGGCAAGCCTTCTATTGTAGAGTATTACGAAATGACAGAGGAAATGCGCACACGGCGCAATGCAGACGGCACACTTGCCTACCGCTTCGGCGTTATCCTGAACTATCTGTTCCGGGTGGATTCGCTGATGCACACACTCGGCTCTGATTTTCCGCTGCACATTGCCCACAAAAAGATTCCGCACCTGTCCCCGGACGGCACCCTGATCAAGCCCGCCCAGCCCAATGGCTACAAGTTCGAAACACTGGTGCTGGACATGGTGCACATGCAGGACAGCTGTCTGGCATTTGAAGTAGAACGGGAAAAGGAATTCGCGCCGGTCAAGAATGCGGAGGGCGTAGACTCTGTACAGACAGCACGGGCGCTCCTGGAGCAAAACGGCGTCATTCTCTGAGAAGCAACAGAATTCTGAATATCAAAAGCCCCTGCGGCTTGACAAACGGCTTCCGGATTTTCCGGAAACCTGGTCAAGACCGCAAGGGCTTTTTTGATTTTATTTTACCGTATCTGCGGCCGGCTGACGGCCTTTCGCCTGCTTCATGCCCAAACGGAAGAGCAACCGCACCAGTGGCCCTGCGGCAAACAGCTGCCAGCAGAGCGCCATAGGGAAATTTTTTACAGTGGTCTCAATCCAAACCGCAATCACCTGTGCGCCGGGATGCTGAAACAGCACAGTTGCCGCCAGACTCATCAGCGGACACATGCAGACCACGGAAACCGCCGAAATTCCCAGCACCAGAAGAAAGGGATTGTCCTTTTCCGGGTTGACGATTTTCAGCACGGCGCGCTTTGCCACCTTTTCCACCAGAAAAAAGTCCAGCAGAAAGGCCAGCACCGCCATAACCGGCAGTTCCCGGAGTGCATCCAGAAATACATGATTGGCCATGCCGCCGCAGTTCAGGGCAACATTATAGCAGATCATGGCGTACACCATGACGAGCACCATCATTCCCGTGAAAATCAGTTCCTGTACTTTTGTTTTTGGCATAAAAAAATCCTCCTGTTTTGATGATACAGCCTCTACCGGTTCATTCCGCAGTGCTTTTGCTGCACCGGCAGAAGTTTCGATAGCGTGTTGTTCGTTATCATCTCAGAAGGATGTGCGTTTCCAATTGTGAAGAGCCTCGCTCTCATACCTGCTATACAAGTATGATACCACAACTTTGACGCTTTGTCAAGCCGCTTTTTTGCATTAAAGCAAAGGCACATCTGCAAACGGACTGGTCAGGTGCACCGTCTGGCCGGTCTCCGGATCCGGAAACGTCACCGCAGCACAGTGCAGCATGTGCCGGGAATACGTCCGGGTGCTGCCGCCGTACAGATCATCCCCGGCCAGAGGAAACCCGATGCTGGCCATATGTACCCGAATCTGGTGGGTGCGCCCGGTTTCCAGTGTCAGGGAAACCAGGGTATATGCCTCGTTCCAGGACAGCGGCGTATAGTGCGTCACAGCCGGCTTTCCGTCCGGCCGGACACACCGCCGGATTACAGAGCCCTCCTCCCGGCCAATGGGTGCCGTAATCGTGCCGCCCTGCGTCAGCCTGCCGCACACCAGTGCCAGATAACGCTTCTGGATTTTCCCCTGGAGAAAGGCGGCACAGTAGGCGGATTTTGCCGCCAGGCACAGGCCGCTGGTATCCCGGTCGAGGCGATAGACCGGCCGAAACGGCAGCCCTGGATACCCGGCCGCAAACACATTGGCCAGCGTGTCTTGGTGGTGTCCCTGAGACGGATGCACCGGCATGCCCGGCGGCTTGTCATAGACCACATAGTGTGCCGTCTCCCCTGCCACCGGCACCGGCTGTGCCGCCGGAACAACAGCGCCGGCGCCGGTTTCCGGTTCTGTCAGAACAATGTGATCTCCCGGCTTTACAAGGTCAACGGTTCGGATGGGCGCACCGTTGCAGCAGATGCCGCCGGGGGTATGTTTCAGCCGAACCAGAAGCCGCCGGGAAATTTGCTTTTCCCGGCGGAGATATTGTTCCAGTGTGCGGCACTCCCCGTCCTCTACCAGAAATTCCAGGGTCATACCGTTTTTTCTCCGTCTGCCGCAGCCTTCTTGTCCAGCACCAGACGGTACTGCTCCCGGAGCTGCATCATCCGGTCTGTGTCCGCGTCTGCAAATTCCTTTGCCAGCGCCCGGTTGTGCGCCCCCATCTGCTTGCGCAGCAGGCGGTTTTCGTCCAGCTGCCGGATGGCATCTGCGCAGGCGTTGACCATATCGCCCTTTAAGCAGAACGCCCCTTCTCCGGCCACTGCATAGGCTCTGGTTCCGTGGCTGCGCACGGTAATCAGCGGCAGCCCGGCCGCCATGGCCTCCAGCGCCGCAATGCCGCAGCCCTCCCGCCGGGACGGCATGCAGAAGATGTCCGCCGCCCCCAGCAGATCCGGAATATCCGTGCGGTAGCCCAGCAGATGCACCCGCTCCTGAAGCCGGAGATTGGCAATCAGCTTTTGCAGAAATGCCATATCCGGGCCTTCGCCGCAGATCACATAGTGGAGCTGTTCCATATCCCGGAGCCGCGCCATTGCCTGGAGCACAATCCGGAGCCGTTTCTGCATCCGCAGCGTGCCCACGGAGAGCAGCACTGTGGCATCCTCCGGAATCCGCAGCTCTGCCCGGACTTCATCCCGGCTGCGCGCCGGAATGGCATAGCGCTCATAATCCAGTCCCATATCCGGCAGTGAAATCACCGTCCTGGCGTGGAGGTGTTTTTTGGCATAGTTGCCGTCCTCCGGGCAAACGGTATACATCACCTGGGTGCAGCGGCTGTAGCGCCGTTCCAGAAAGCCGAATCCAAGCCGTTCCGGCAGCAGACAGCCCCGGTAAATCCGGAAGTCGTGAGCCGTATAAAAGGCCGGAATCCCCAGGTGCTCTGCCGCCCTTCTGCCGTAGATGCCGGCAATTGTCCCGTGACAGTGCACAAGCTCCGGTTTCAGTTCCTCCAGCAGCTGTTCCAGCTCCTGCCCGGCCTTCCGGTTCCGGCGAAAGGCGTGGAGACTGTCGGTAAACGCAATATCATGCCAGACAAGCTGCGGAAACCGCTCTTCCAGCAGGTGCATTGCCTCCTGGGAAATATAGGGCTTTTCCAAGGGACAGGCCAGGTGAACCTCACAGCCCAGTGTCTGAAGCGCGGTCAGTTCCTGCGCCGTAAATTGTACCAATGTCGCTGCTGATGCAGCTGCAATTACTACACGTTTCATCTAATATTCCATGTCCTTTCCGCACAGAGCGTCTGTCGCCGCCCTGGCTTGCGCTGTCTCGTCCAATGCCAGATTGATCACCGGAATGCCCTTGTGCCGTGCCATTCGCACCGTCTGTGCCGTGCCGGTGCGTCCCTCTGGTTCCCGGCAGTAGCAAATGCAGCAGTCTGCCAGTGTCACAAGCCGCTGATTCCGCAGGCGCATGCAGTCTCTGGTATAGGATTCCGCAATAAATTCACAGGAGTCTGCCTCCCGGCAGATGCAGTCATAGGCGGCGCGCTGCCGCTCTGACCACCGGGCTGTCTGCTCCTCCCGGGAGCAGGGCAGCACCAGATGCAGGGCAATTCCCGGATATTCCTCCCGGAGATCCAGCACCATCTGGGCACAGTAGGTGTCCCAGCCGATGGCGCCCCCGGTGTAAAAATCCACGAATCCTCTGGGAATTGCCGTTTCCAGCACACGCTGCAGCTCCCGCAGCACCCCTGGCAGCACCGGCCGTGCAATTACCCGGTGCCCGGTAAAACAAATGGATTTCGTCATATGCCGAAACACTTTCTCTCAGCGTTTCAGCGGCAGCCCGTTCACCTGGCTACGCTCTCTGGCAATGCTGCCGATCAGGAGTACCAGCCCGGCCGCCAGCAAAATACCGCCGAAAATCAGCATGCCCAGCACCAGCGCCTTCATCGTTCCGGTAAAGACGCTGTAAACCGCCGCATCCTTGAGGGAAAACCGGGAGATCACGCCGCTGCCCAGAATCACCGCCGCAGGCAGCGTGAGCAGCACACCGTCTGTAAACAGGCCGGAGCCGATCCAGTACAGGGGATGGTTCCGCAGCACCAGCAGCACCGCCGCCAGCACCAGCATCAGCACCACACCGCCGCCAAAGAGAAACCACAGCGGCTTCGACAGCACCTGCACCTTGTGCCAGATGCCGGCCTTTTCCAGCGTACCCAGGTGGTAGACATCAATCACAGAATCTACCTTCTTTTCTGCATCCTGGATGGTGTTTTCCAGCTTTTGCGTATAGCTGTCATCTTTTTCATAGCCGTTTTCTGCGGCATAGGTCTCAAAATAATCCGTGATAGACTGTTCCAGCGCACTGTAATCCGGCTGCGCCGCCGTATTCTTTCCGTGCAGCTGGTCATAGGCCGCCGTAATTTTCAGTTCCATGGCGTCCCGGAGCCAGTTCTCTGACAACACATCCAGGTATACCTCCGGCGGCACTGCGGTTGCGTTGTATTCTGTCTGGTAATAGGACTCCAGGGCAGACCGCGTCTTGGCCGGTGCCTGCTGCCGTTCCAGCTGGAACAGCAGCAGCGAGGGAGATGCCGTAAGAAAGACGCCGACGCCTCCGGCAACCACCGCCAGAATGGAAAAGATCAGCATCAGACTCAGCAGCAGCTGTACCAGGGTTTTTCCTACACTTTGCGGACGTTGTTTCATTGTGCATCCCCTCCTGTCTCCGCGGCAGTGCTCTCTTCGGCAGAAGCCGTACCGGAATCGGACGCATTCGTCTGCGTCTCATAAAAGGCGCTGTCTGTCAGCTTGCAGACCACGCCCACGCGCTGTGCCGAAGCCCCCAGAAGCTGTATTTCACAGGTATAAAGCGTCAGGCGGTCGTCCTCTGTGGTTTTCAGATAGGACTCGTCATCCTCTGCAAAGGCGATTTTCTGCGTCACCGTATAGGTAAACTTGCCATAGGTGGTATACGCCGTGACAATATCCCCCTCTTTCAGCTGATTCAGCTCGTGGAAGAAGGTATTGACATGGGCGCTGATCACAGAGTTTCCGCTTCCGCCCAGTGCAGCCGAAGCCGGTGTCTGGCAGGCACCCTTGTCCAGCAGTTCACTGCCGCTGCCCCAGTACACCGGAACGTAAAGATCGATGCTCTTCGCTTCCAGAATGGCGCACTGACTGCCATAGGTGGGAATCAGCGCTTCTCCTTCTGCCGCAGTTTTTCCGGTGTAGTCTGTGTCGATGTCGGTTTCTGTAATATGCAGTCCCGCCGTGCCCCCTTCAGAGGATGTCCCGGTGCTGTCCATGAAACCGATACGCAGATAGGTCTTTGCCAGCTCATAGGGGCGAATGGCGCAGAGCAGCAGGATTCCGCCGCAGAGCAGCGTCAGCAGCAGCGGAATGCAGATCCGCACCGCCAGGGGCATGCGCCCGGCACTGTTTTTCACATGCTTCATTCTCGTGCTTCCTTTCGTTTGCTGTACCACAGCGCGCCGCCCAGTCCGGCCGCCGCCAGCACAATGGCGCCCACGCCGGTCAATACCGGCACTGTATAGGGAATGCCTGTGGACTCTACGCTGTTTCCATAGGTGGTCACATCCACCAGGTTGCCGTCTGCATCCCGTGTGCTGATCACAATGCCGTCATCGGAGACGGAATCTAGGGAGAAGTTCAGCCCCATGCCGCTGCTGGTGTCTAGCATATCGGATACCATTTCCAGCTGTCTGTCAGTTCCCATCTGTTTCAGAATGCTGTTTTTGGCCTCATTGCTGAGGCTGTTGATAAAGGTGCTCCGCTGCTCCTGGGGCAGTTTGTTCACATACTGGATTTTCTGATCCAGGGGCAGCTTTGTAAATTCCGCATCGGACATTGTGCCGCTGCTGTTGCTGCCGGAACTGCCGGAAGAAGTATTCCCCCCGGTGTTCCCGGTATTGCCGGACGCAGCAGCCGTGGTTGTTGTCTGGCTCTGGCTGCCGCTGTTGTCCCCGGCAGCTGTGGTAGTCTGGTTCAGAATATCCTCCACGTTGCTCTGCCGCTTGGCATCCCACGCCTGCAAGGTTGCCATGGCGCTGGCACAGTAGCCGGAAATTTCCTCCGGCTTTACCTTGCCGGACTGAATGGCCGCATACGCCTGATTGACATAGGAGGCCGCATTGGGATAATTGATGGAATAGGCATAGGCCGCCACATCCTCCGGCGTATAGGCCGAAGCCGTCAGCGTGCCTGTGCCCATTGCAGCCAGGATTCCCAGACCGCAGAGCAGTCCCATTGCTTTTGCATATCGTAATTTCATCATAAACATTCCTTTCTCAGAAGCTGCCGGTTTTCCCCTCCCGGCAGGATGTCTGATGTAAACCGGACGGATGCGCCGTAATCCTTTTCCCCTTTCGCGCATCTTTCTTGCACAAACTCTCATGGAGAATGTGCATGAACATCCAGCATAACAACATTATACAAGATTTTGTTCAAAAATGCAACCCTTTTTCCCGCATAGCATGCAGAATTACAAAAATTCCCTGCCTTGACGCATTTCTCGTTTCGTGCTACAATAAGATAGGAAAAATTTCGCGATACGGAGGACATCTGCATGAAAATATTAGTTGTCGGCATGGGACTCATCGGCGGCTCCATCTGCAAATCCATAAAAGCAACCACCACCCACACCGTAGACGGCTGCGATGTACAGCCGGAAGTCCTGGAACAGGCTTTGCAGGACGGCGCCATTGACGGCACCGGCCGCATGGAGGACGGCACCTATGACATGGTGATTCTCTGCCTGCACCAGCGCATTGCCATCCAGATGGTACAGGAGGCGCTGCCCCACATGCAGGCCGGCACCATCCTGGTAGACACCTGCGGTCTGAAAGGGCGCATGGTACGGGATCTCACCTACCGCTGCCGGAAGCACGGCGTGCGCTATGTGGGCACCCACCCCATGGCCGGCCGGGAAAAGAGCGGCTATTATGCCAGCATCCCCGACCTGTTTCTCCGGGCAAACCTCATTGTCACCCCTGTGGACGACACCGACCCGGAGGCGCTGGAAACTGTCACCACCCTGGCCAGGGAAATGGGCTTCGGCAAGATTGTCACCGCTACGCCCATGTGGCACGACAACATGATTGCCTATACCTCACAGCTGGCCCACGTAGTGTCCAGCTCCTATGTCAAGGATTTCTGTATGGATGATGCCCTCTCCTTCTCCGGCGGCAGCTTTCAGGATATGACACGGGTGGCAACCATGGACGAATCCATGTGGTCTGCCCTGTTCCTGGACAACCGGGACAACCTGCTCTATCACCTGGATCTCCTCATTGAAAACCTCACCGACTATCGGGATGCCCTGAAGCAGCGGGACGAAGAGCGCCTGCAATACCTCATCGCCGAGGGCAGACAGATTCAGGAGGAAAATGTACGCAAGCGGAAGGAACAGCTGGAAAACAGCTGAGAAAGGAAAAGCACCCATGAACTGGACACAAGTCGATATCTATACCACAACAGAAGCCATTGATCTGCTCAGCAGCAAAATTCAGGATTTAGGCATCCGGGGCTGCATGGTGCAGGATGCCCAGGACTTTCAGGAATTTCTGGAGCAAAAGGACGGCAGATGGGACTATCTGGAGGACGGCCTGATGGAACTGGCGCACTGTGAAACCTGCATCACCGTCTATCTCCCGGAGGATGGCCAGGGCACAGAAACACTGTCTGCCCTGCGGGATATGCTGGCACAGCTCCGGGCGGCAGATCCGGAACACATCTACGGCCGCCTGGAAATGCAGTGCTCCGGCATCCGGGAAGAGGACTGGGCCAACAACTGGAAGCAGTACTTCAAGCCCTTTCCTGTGGGAAAAAAGCTGTACATCAAGCCCAGCTGGGAGACACCCACTGCGGAAGCTGCCGGAAGAACCGTTCTGGAAATCGACCCGGCCAGCAGCTTCGGCACCGGCCAGCACCACACCACACGGCTCTGCCTGGAACTGATGGAATCTGAAATCCAGCCCGGCGCTACACGTCTGTTGGATCTGGGCTGCGGCAGCGGCATTCTGTTTATCGGCGGCCTGCTCCTGGGGGCAAAGTCTGCCTATGCTGTGGACATTGAAGAAAACGCCGTCCGGATTGCCGGAGAAAATGCCGCCGAGAACCATCTGGATCCGGACAGCTATACCATTTCCTGCGGCAATGTAATCACAGACGCGGCGCTGACTGAGGCAATCGGCACCGGCTATGACGTAATCACCGCCAACATTGTAGCAGATGTCATCAAGGCCATGGCCCCCCTCTTCCCCCGGTTCCTGAAACCGGACGGCACCCTGATTCTGTCCGGCATTATTACCGAACGGGCAGATGAAGTGCTGGAAACGGTAACGGCTCAGGGCTTTGCTGTCCTGGAAAAACGGGAAGCCTCCGGCTGGTGCGCCGTAAAGCTCTGCCGGAAATAAAAACTTGCCCTCACAAGCATATACACGTGTGTTTTCGCGTATATGAACACGAAAAACCGGAGACCCAGGGAAAACGTCTGGGTCTCCGGTTTTTTCATTTTGAGGGGGGAAAAGAATCCGTTGCTCGCCTGAAAACAGGTATTTTTCAAAAAGGGAATCTTTTAGAACGGGCGGTTGTTATTGCCGCCGCCGGAATTGGCAGTGACTGTGGTGCCACCGCTGATCGTGCCGCCGTAGCCGCAGCGGTTTGTGCTGTCCTGGCTTGCAAAATAGGTTGTGCCGGAGAGTGTGCCGCCGGTATAGCAGGTCACACTGGACGAATCACTGCACATTACCATTTCCGAAGAGCCGTTGGGCAGGGTGAAGGTTGCCAGGATATTGCCGCTGGCATCCGTAAAGGTGATGGTCTGGCCAGCAGAAACAGAGGTCTGGGACAGGAAGGAATAGCTGCTGGGCGTTTCAAACATATCGCTGCTGCCGGCCGCAATCACGGTACCGCCGGAATAGGTGATGGAGTTATTGCTGTCGCCGCAGTCCAGCGGGCCGTTTCCGCCGCCGGTCTGGGATACAAAGACATAGCCGCCGTTGAAGTAGGTGTTGCCGTTGGAATCCAGTCCGTCACCGGCTGCATTGACATAGGTATAGCCGCCGTTAAAGGTCATGGTCTGGCTGCCGTTACTGGAGTTTCCGCCGCCGGGGCCGCCCCAGCCGCCCTGGTTCCAGCCGCCGTTGTTATTGTTGCCGCTGCTGTCTGCGCCGCCGGCTGCATTATAGCCGTCATCGCTGGAGGTTACCATCACTGTGCCGCTGTTCTGTGTAATGTCCACACCTTCAATGCCCTCATAGGACTTGGTGATGTTCACATAGGGCGCGTCATAGCTGCCGCCGGTGCTGCCGATGGTGAGAGCATGGTCACTGTGGGCACCGTCATCTGCGGTAGCAAGGGTCATGCTGCCGCCCAGCAGCTGCATATCGCCGCCGCAGTGGAGACTGTCGTCCGAAGAGTCAATGGTGATGGTACCGCCGTTGATGATCAGATCGCCGCCGCTCTGCCAGGTAGTGCCGGCTTCGTCATACAGCCCGACTGCCTTGATGCCCTTGGCGCTGATGTCAATCTTGCTGGAATTACCGTCATTGCCGCCACCGCCGGGGCCGCCCCAGCCGCCGTTTCCGCCGGAGCTGCTGCCGGTATAGTTCGCGCCCTGATAAGTGGTAATATTCAGGTCGCCGCCGTTCATGGTAAAGGTCTGCTCTGCCTGAATGCCGTCTGCATAGGAATCAATGTTGACAGTACCGCCGCTCATGGTGATATAGCCCTTTCCGTCTTCATCAGAGTTGGTCTTGATGCCGTCTCCGCCGGAGGTGCCGTTATTGGTGTTTACCGTCACAGACAGAGTGCTGTAGTCGGTGGCATCCGGATCGCCGATGCGGACGGAATCGTTGCCGCGGATGCCGTCATCTGCAGCGTTGACAGTAATATTGCCGTTCCAGATCTTGAGATCGTTTTTGCACACAATGCCGTCCTCGGTGTTGCCGTTGACAATCAGGGTACCCTTGCCCTTGAGCTTCAGATCATCCCGGGAGAAGATCGCGCCGTTTACAGGATTGGTATTGCCGTCACTGTCCACATAGGTATCCGTGTGGGAGGTGCCGTCTGAAATGGTATTGGTGGTGCCGTTTTTCGCAGAAATCTGCACCTCATCGCCAATGGCCTCTACATAAATCGGTGCGGCAGTGCTGTTGGAAAGGGTCAGTCCCTCCAGATTCAGCACAACCTTTCCCGCCGGCTCTGCGGTTTTATCCACATTGACAGCCAGCTGACCGCTGGTGCTCTCGCCGCTGACAGAAATTTCACTGGAAGCCGTTACGGTAACATTGGCTCCGGAGATCGTCAGGTTCGAGGGGCTGGAAACTACACTGCCGGATGCATTGGTGGCCGTTACGCTGCTGCCGCTGTAGACCAGACTGGTGACAACATCATCCTCATCCGGGAGCGTGCTGCCGCCGGTGAGTTCCTTGACACCGGTGAACTTGGTGGGTGTTCCCGTCATGGCAAAGGTGCCGTTGTCGGAGCCGTCATGAGTCATCTGGGTGCCGCCGGTGTACAGGGTATAGCTGCCGGACGCAGACAGCTTCTGGCTGCTGGCCAGAACATAGGTGTACTTCTTGGACGGTGTCATGTCAAAGACGGTTTCGCTGCCATTTTTCAGGGTGACAGCGTTGCTCTTTTTCCACTCTGCCGCATAGTCCAGCTGTACCACACCCTGCGTGCAGCCGGAAGTGTCCACAGTCACAGCTGTACCGGCAGAATCCATGCCGAATGCGTAGTCCGTCGCCGTTGCCAGCACATTGCCGCCGGTGATAGAAAGGGTGCCGTTTTCATCCAGTGTAAAGCCACGGTCACCGCTGGCAGTGACTGTGCCGTCTGCAATGCTGATGGCAGTTACTGCCTGCACTGCATCGTTTCCGGCCTTGATGTTTACCGTTCCGGACAGAATGGAAACATCCTCCTTGGAGGATTTCAGACCGTCTGCGGAAGAGGTCACGGTGACAGAAGCTCCGTCTACTTCCAGGGTATTATTGGCACGGATGGCATCTGCATCCGAAGTGTCGTCTACATCTGTATTCACCACAATGGTGCCGCCGTTGAGCTTGATGTCATCCTTGGAGCGGATGGCGGTGTTCATGCTGCTGGTGATGTTCAGAGAACCGGTGCTGTTCTTGGCAACGGTAATATCACAGTCGCCGTAGATCACGCCGCTGGTATCGGCATTGGCCTCTGCGGCGGTGTCTGTCAGGGTATTGGTGCCGTTGCAGGTGAGCTTCAGCTTCTTGGCGCTCTGTCCCAGGATGCAGGGTGCACCGGTGGAAGAGGTCATGGTCACATCCTGCAAATACAGGGAAACCGCATCTACATCCGCAGTGGTATCCGGTACATTCACCAGGATCTGTCCGTCTGTGATGGAGCCGTCTACGGTGTAGTTGCCGGAAGCGCTGATGGTTACAGTCTTCCCGGAAACAGCAGTCACACCCTTAGTGTCGCCTTCTACTGTAATGCCGCTGTCGCTGAGGTGGATAGCAATGGCGTCACTCACCGGTGTGGTGCTCTGTGCCATCTGCCGCAGCCGTGCCAGATCCAGTCCGTTCAGGACACCATCTGCCACAACATCTGCACTGGCCGCCTGATCTGCGGTCAGGGAAGCGGATTGCAGCAGATACTGCTGTAGAATGGCCACATCTGCACCGGTAGCGCTTCCGTCTCCGTTCAGATCACCGGAAACCGCTGCGGCTGCGCCGGCCGGAAGTGCCAGCATGCCGGGAATGGCTGCGGTACACAGCACAGACAGTGCAAGCAGTCCGGCTGCTGTCTGGCGTGCAATACGGCGTTTGCTTGTTTTCATAATCGTCACTTCTCCTTTTTATGAGCGGCATGCTCCCCCGTCCGGGGGAAAACATGCGCAGACATTTGCGCTTTTTTGGCCGGCGCCGCAGCCAAAATTGCAGCGGCCGTGCCGGAAGGGAGCCGTTCTGCCGGAACATTGCAGAACCAGTCGCTCCCGTGGAACAGTATCGCGGCAGCGTGCATCTGTGTCGGTACAGCGCTGCCCTTCGAAGTGAGAAGCATCTTCTTGTTTTCCAGTATACAGCCCTTTCCTTAAAGATTCCTTAAAACTTACGGCATTCGCATGCAAAATCCCGATTTTAGGGACTGCCTGCAAATTTTTCTCCTTTCCCTTGCAATCTATCGGGAAATATGCTATACTGTACATATCATCCCGCAAATTTCTAGGAGGAAAATCATGGCTAAAAATAATCAGAAAATGGTGTCTGAAATCACCGCAATGGACGTGGATTTCGCACAATGGTACACCGATATCTGCAAGAAGGCAGAACTTGTTTCTTATACCAGCGTCAAGGGCTGTATGGTAATCCGTCCCTATGGCTATGCCATCTGGGAAAATATCCAGCGGATTCTGGACGGCATGTTCAAGGCCACCGGTCACGTGAATGTAAATATGCCGATGTTTATTCCGGAGAGCCTGCTGGAAAAGGAAAAGGATCATGTAGAGGGCTTCGCTCCGGAAGTGGCATGGGTCACCTACGGCGGCAGCGAAAAGCTGGAAGAGCGTCTGTGCGTCCGTCCGACTTCAGAAACCCTGTTCTGCGACCACTATAAAGATATTGTTCACAGCTACCGGGATCTCCCGAAGCTGTACAACCAGTGGGTCAGCGTTGTCCGCTGGGAAAAGACCACCCGTCCGTTCCTGCGCTCCCGGGAATTCCTGTGGCAGGAGGGACACACCATCCACGCCACCGCAGAGGAGGCAATTGAAGAAACCGAGCGTATGCTGAACGTATACACCGACTTCTGCGAAAAGTGTCTGGCTATGCCGGTAGTCAAGGGCAAAAAGACCGAGAGTGACAAGTTTGCCGGTGCGGTTTCCACCTATGCCATTGAAGCGCTGATGCATGACGGAAAGGCACTCCAGGCCGGCACCTCCCACTACTTCGGAGACGGCTTTGCAAAGGCATTCGGCATTCAGTTTGCCGGCAAGGACAATAAGCTGGCATATCCCCACCAGACCAGCTGGGGCGTGACCACTCGTCTGATCGGCGCCATTATCATGACACACGGCGATGACAGCGGTCTGGTTCTGCCGCCGGCTGTGGCTCCGGTACAGGCTGTGATCATTCCGGTGGCACAGCACAAGCCCGGCGTACTGGAAAAGGCAGAGGAGCTGCGGCAGGCACTGGCTGCAAAGGGCATCCGGGTAAAACTGGACGACTCCGACAACTCCGCCGGCTGGAAGTTTGCAGAATATGAAATGAAGGGTATTCCGGTACGAATCGAAATCGGCCCGAAGGATATTGAAGCCGGCCACTGTGTGGCTGCCACCCGGTACAACGGCGAAAAGCAGACCATTGCACTGGACGAAAACTACACCACCCTGTGCGACACGGTATGCAATCTGCTGGAACACGTTATTCCGGAAGGCATGCTCCAGAAGGCAAAGGAAAACCGCACCAACCGCACCTATGTCTGCCGCAGCCTGGACGAAATCACAAAGGCGCTGGAAGAACACGGAGACGGCTTTGTAGAAGCTATGTGGTGCGGCGAAGAAGCCTGCGAGGACAAGGTGAAGGAAGTCACCGGTGTAGGCTCCCGCTGCATTCCGCTGGAACAGAAGCACATTTCAGACACCTGCGTCTGCTGCGGAAAACCGGCGAAGCACATGGTGCTCTGGGCAAAGGCATATTAAAAAAATCGAGATACAGGGAAAAAACAGGAGGATTCATACATGCAGTATCAAATTCAGGGACAGCCGTATCCGGTTGTTATACTCACAGTGGAACAGGAAGAAACCGTATGCTGTCAGAAGGGCGCAATGGCCTGGATGACACCTAACATGGAAATGCAGACCAAGGGCGGCGGCATTGGAAAAATGTTCAGCCGCGCCCTGACCGGGGAAAGCATGTTCCAGAACGAATATACCGCAAAGGGCGGCCCGGGCATGATTGCCTTTGCTTCGGCGCTGCCGGGAGAGATCATGCCCATACAGGTGACGCCGGACAAGCCGATTGTTGCGCAGAAATCTGCATTTCTGGCATCGGAGAGAGGTGTTTCCTTCGAGCTGTTTTTCCAGAAGCGGCTGGCCGGAGGCTTCTTCGGCGGCGAGGGCTTTCTCATGCAGAAATTTTCAGGAAACGGCATGCTGTTCCTGGAAATTGACGGCAGCATGGTTGCCTATGATCTGGCACCGGGGCAGTCCATGATGGTGGACACCGGAAACCTGGCTGCAATGGAGAGCACCTGCACCCTGGATGTTCAGACGGTAAAGGGTGTGGGCAACGTCCTGCTGGGCGGCGAAGGCCTGTTTAACACAAAGGTCACCGGCCCCGGCCGGATCTGGCTCCAGACGCTGCCTCTGTCCAATATGGCCAGTGCGCTGGCAAAGGTAATACCCTCTTCCAAATAACCCGAAAATTTCCTATGAAAACAAAACAGACGGATGCGCCTGTACTCCCTTTTACAGGAGACGGCGCATCCGTCTGTTTTATTATGGATTGTCAGCTGTCTATTTTCATGCGTGCCTGTACTCAGAACTTGTCTTCACAAGAAATGTATGTGGATACGCTTGTGAAGACAGGTTCTCAGAGTGCCTGGTCACCGGTTTCATCTGTGCGGATCCGGATGCACTCTTCCACCGGAGAGATGAAGATTTTTCCGTCCCCCACCGTTCCGGTATAGGTGATTTCCTTGATCAGCTGTAAAAAGCTCTTCACCTGATCATCCGGCACCACAGTCATCAGATAGACCTTCGGCAGGGTGTTCATCATAACCTCATTGCCCCGGTGATAGGCGATCCAGCCGTGCTGGTTGCCGCAGCCGTGCACCTGATAGATGGTGACACCCTGAATCCCGGCCTCCAGCAGTTTATCCTTTAGCGGTTCCAGCTTTTCCGGCCGGAAAATCACTTCAATCTTTTTCATCTTCCATCACCTCATCAGTCCAGTCCGTTGAATGCCGGATAAGCACGCTCGCCGTGTTCGATCAGATCCAGTCCCTGTGCCTCTTCCAGATCCGGTACCCGGACACCGCCGCACTTTTTCAGCACCAGCATAATGAGCGTTGTCATCACCACTGCCACTGCAATGGAAATGCCGATTGCCCCCAGCTGAGACAGGAACAGGCGATAGTCTCCGTACAGGAGTCCCTCATGGGGAACGGCTGCGTTCACCTGCTTTGTGGCAAAGATACCAGTGACAATGCCGCCCCAGATGCCCCCGACACCGTGACATCCGAAGGAGTCCAGCGCGTCATCATAGCCCAGCTTGTTCTTGAGTTTAGAAATGGCCAGGTAACAGATCGGCGCTGTGGTTGCGCCAATGAGAATGGAGGTCCACAGCGGGACGAATCCGGCTCCCGGTGTAATGCCTACCAGTCCTACAATACCGCCGGTCATGGCACCCATAATGGTACACTTTTTCTGAACTACGGCCTCTATGATCATCCAGACAATCATGCTTGCTGCGGAGGACAACGCCGTATTGGCAAAGGCCAGCACCGCAATGCTGTTCGCACCGCCGGCACAGCCACAGTTAAAGCAGAACCAGCCCATCCACAGCATAGACGCACCCAACAGAAACAGAGGAATGTTGTGAGGATGATAGGACATGGCGCCGTATCCTTTCCGCTTTCCCAGCAGAATGCAGGCCGTCAGGCCGGAAACGCCGGTGCTGATGTGAATGACGTTGCCGCCGGCAAAGTCAATGGAACCGATCATTTCCAAAAGGCCACCGCCCCAGGCCATATGCGCCAGAGGATAATAGACCAGCAGCGACCAGACCACCACAAAAATCATCATCTTGGAAAATTTCATGCGCTCTGCCACAGCACCCAGAATAATTGCCGGTGAAATGACGGCAAACATCATATTGAACAGCACGGAGATCATCTCCGGCGCTTCGCCTTCGCCGCCGGTGACCTCCCAGGATACGTGCCGGAGCAGGATATTGTCCAGATCGCCGATAATGCCGGCGTGATCTGTTCCGAAGCTCAGGGAATAGCCCACCAGAATCCACAGAAATATGCCGATTCCCAGCATTGCCATACAAAACATCATGGTATTCAGGGCGTTTTTGCGCCGTACCATGCCGCCGTAAAAGAACGCAAGCCCCGGTGTCATAAAGAACACCATAATGGTACAGACGAACATAAAAGCAACGTTTCCGGTCATCCTAGTTCACCTCTCCTCTTTTTCTCTTTTCCGCTGTGCAGAACCTGATCTTAGTACAGATACGGTGCATCCCACAGGTTCAGCTTGGTTCCGATGCCCTTTTCCAGCGCTATTTCATACACAGTCTTGCCCCAGGCAACGTCCTCTACCGGCATGCCGCCGATGGAGTACAGAATAACCTGATCGTCCGACTCTCTGCCCGGCACCTTTCCGTTGGCAATGGCACCGATGTTCTGCACCACGCCCCAGTCCAGCTTGCCGTCATGATCCAGGTCTGTGAACTTGTCGCCCAGCAGGAACATCTTGTCGAAGGTGGGGTACGGATATTCCTCCGCCCATGCCTCATACAGCTTCTTGTTGTCTACTACCAGCTTTACCTTGGGATCGCAGACCAGCTCATCCGGGAATTCTACGGCACCCGGCGCACATACCAGACAGCCCGGCTTCAGCCATTCCCGCTGAATAAACGGATAATTGGTGTGGCCGCCGGTAGGCGTGGAAACCGCAATGGTCATAATATCGGCATCCTTGCAGCACTCCTCCAGGGTGTCGCACACGATAATATTCTTGAACTGCGGACAGTGCTCCTTGACATAGGCAATGCAGCGGTCAATGGAGGCCTTGCCCCGTCCCTTAATTTTCAGCGTATCCAGAGAAGGCCGGAGCGCCGCAAAGGTTTCAATGGTAATATTGTTGATAAAGCCGGGGCCGACTACGCCCAGCACCTTGGAATCCGGCTTGGACAGCAGCTTTACGCCAACGCCCGGAATGGCAGCGGTACGATAGGCACTAATCAAATTTGCGGACATGAACGCCTTGGGTGCGCCGGTTTCCTTGTCATTCAAAATGACCATCAGAATGGAACGGGGCAGACCCTTTTCCCGGTTTTCCACGTTAGAGCCGTACCACTTCACACCTGCCATATCGAACTTGCCGCCCAGATATGCCGGCATTGCCATAAAGCGGCGGTCCGGGCCATTCTTCGGCATGTTCGGGAATGCGGGATTATCCGGAAAACTGATCATACAGCCGTGAGAGTTGCCGTTTTCACCGCCCATGCGGTAATCTCCGTCGTCCAGAAGCTTCACCACTTCTTCCATGGTGTCGGTGCACTTCACAACATCATTTACACCAGCGTCCAGCATGTCCTTTTCACTCAGATACAGAATGTCAACTTTCGGATAACTCATAATGATACACTCCTTTTAATTGGGTTGGGAACGAATCGTTCCAATCTATACACAGACATATCGCCTGTACGAATCACGTTAAAAGTTTACTGCCAGATCGTAATAGCAGGCTTTCAGCAGCTGCTCCATTTCTTCCTGCGAGGGAATCCGCGGGTTGGAACCGGTGCAGGCATCGGCAATGGCACTGCCACAGCAATTGCTGACTGCTGATTCATGCCGCTTGGAGCGAATCGTCCGGCTTCCAGAATGGTTTCCAGCTCGTCCTGCGTGATCTGCTGCGGTGCATAGCTGCGAACGCTTCGCCGTTCCAGAATGGTATCTACTGTAGCGTTATGCAGTATCATGGGGTTCCCCTCCTCTCCAATTGAAAAAGGACAAAGTGCCTGTAGTGCAGACGTCTTTGTCCTTTTTTCTCTGTTTTTTCAAAATCAGCTGTGAAGACAGGTTTTTAGCTCTTTGCCTTGAACCGGTCATAGGTCAGCTGGCTGATATCAATGGTTGTAGACTTTCCGTCCAGAATCAGTTCACTCAGCGCAATGGAAACTGCCGGACTGATGCCGAAGCCGTGACCGCTGAATCCAAATGCAACGGTGAGTCCCGGCACTTCCTTTACGTTGTCGATCACCGGCAGCACATCAATGCACTGGTCATACCAGCCCGACCAGGTACGCACCACCTTGACATTTTCCAGGATGGGGAAATATTTGATGATGCCGCGGGAGATGGACGGTGCGGTCAGGCTGTTGGTGACGAAGTTGTCATTGTTGGAGGTGAACGCCTGCAAGCCGCTGTTGCCGCCCAGGACGAAGGAACCGTGTTCTGACTGGTGGCCGTAAAATTCACCGCCGGCCACGCCCAGCATAATATCAAACATCTTCGGCTGTGCCTCGGTGACCAGTACTTCATTGAACTGTCGTTCTACCGGAGCATCAATGCCCACGGTATTGGCAATCTTCCGGGATTCATAGCCGGCGCACAGGAGAATCTGATCTGCCTCATACACGCCGTCATCTGTGATTACTCTCCGGATTCTGCCCTTGACCTTTTCCAGCGCCGAAACCGTTACGCCTGTAATAAAGGTCACGCCCAGCTGGAGCGCCTTTCGGTAAAATCCCAGCGTGGCTTTCAGCGGATTGGCGTGGCCGTCAGAGGGACACCAGCTGGCTGCTACGACTTCCTTCGACATATAAGGACACAGTTCTCTGGCAGCATCGCCGCTGATCATCTCCACCTCCAGCCCCAGCTTGGTGCTCTTGGCGGTGTGGTTTTCCAGCACCTTGATATCCTTTTCCGTGAGTCCCAGACGGAGGTTTCCGCCCTGGTGATATTCCACATCCACACCCAACTCTTCACTAAGCTGCGGCCAGATATTCTGCACGGCATACATGGCCAGGGGAAGCTCCCTCGGATCACGGGCAGACTGGCGGACACCGCCTGCATTCCGGCAGGAACCACCGTTTCCGATCTCTTTCTTTTCCAGCACCAGGACATCCAGACCGCGTTTTGCCAGGCGATAGGCTGTGGCGCAGCCCATAATGCCGCCGCCGATAATAATCACATCTGCTTCTCGTTTTTCCAGCATGGCTCAGTCCTCCTTTACGTCTGTCACATTCTTGCTGAATGTACCGATCTCCACCGGCCGCACCGGCGCTCTGCCCTGAATCATGCCCAGCTCACCCGGGCGCATTTTCAGTTCCGATGCGATGATGCCCTGTACCAGTCTCTGACAGGTCTGCCCCTGGCACAGTCCCATGCCGGAACGGAGATAGCGCTTGACTTCATTCGTGGTACGCATGCCGTCATATACTGCACGGCGAATCTCTCCCTTTGTAATTTCTTCACAGCGGCAGATGATCATGTCGTCATCTTCCCGTTCTATAAAAGGCTCCGTTTGGGCAGCCCGAATGATTTTACGCATAGCTCTCTGCACCTTTCCTTTCGTCTCACTCACAGACTGTTGGCCGGTAGAATCTGGCGGTGTGCACATATTCCAGAGGCACCTTCATGGTGACAACTGCGGTCTTGTCCATAACCGGTGATTTCTTGACACCTACAATTTCCGCTTCGCACACAGGCTTGCCCTGACGATCCAGCGCGGTGCCCTTGTCCCCGATTTCCGGCATGGGCAGGAACTCATAGGGGAATGTCACGGAAGCGAAGCCCTCTGCATACGTTTCGTCCACCAGGAAAATGGCCTGGCCGGAGCAGGAAGCCACACAGAGACCGCAGCCGGTACACTGCTTTTCTGTATCAATTGCCGGCAGCCGGGTGATATTCTCGCCCACCTTGATGCACCCGAAGTGACAGGCATCCTGACAGGGGTTGCACGGAATATTCTGGGTACACTCAATTACCGGATGAATTCCCGGCTTGGTATAGGAAGCTGCCGGGAATTCCTTCAGTTCCTCCTCGGTCATATAGCCGTGCGCCAGGAGCGTTTTTGAAATGGGATAGCCCTCATCGGTTACGGTAAAGTCGTTTCGGCCCTTATTCTGGGGAGCAAACATGCCCTGCCGCAGCTGTCCCAGCGCTTCCTGAAATCCCTGATAACGGGCTTCAAAGGTTTCCTGGGAAATATAGCCGGCACACAGGCTCACACGGGATGCAACGCTTCTGCCCTGAATCATGGCGGAGCTGGCTTCTTCAATGCCGGCCACGTCACCGGCACAGTAGATGCCCTTGACGGAGGTTTCGCCGTACTCGCTGAGCAATGCCACATGGCCGCCCTTCTGGGGAATCAGTTCCATGTCGCAGGTGGCATTGCTTGCCAGCTGTGACATAGGGGTCAGACCAACGGCAATACAGATGGTATCCACATCCAGTTCCTTTTCTGTGCCCGGAATGGGCTGGAAGTGGCTGTCTACCTGTGCAATCACTGCGCCGGTCACCCGGTCGGTTCCCTTTGCCTCCACTACGGTATGGGACAGATAAAACGGTACGCCGGTTCTGGCCAGCTTTGCCGCATGCACACCATAGCCGCCGACTCTGGGTGCCGCATCAATGATGGCTGCCACCTGACATCCGGCCTGGAGCAGCTGAAAGCTGACAACCAGTCCCACGTTTCCGGAGCCGACCATCAGGATCCTGCTGCCCGGCTGTACGCCCTGAATATTCATCATGGTCTGCGCCGCGCCGGCACCAATAACACCCGGAATATTCCAGCCCTTAAACGGAATCATATTTTCTGCGGCACCGGTGGCAATGATAATGGCATCGCCCTTATAGTGATGCACCTCACCGCTCTGCTTGACAGTGACTTCTTTATTTTCATAAATGCCCATGACTGTGGAGTCCAGCTCTACCCGAACGCCCAGATCCTCTGCTTCCTTCAGCAGCTGCTGGCCAATGCGGAAGCCGCGCACCTTTGCGTGGTGCTCCTTGGAACCGAAGAACTTGTGAATCTGCTTGAACAGCTGTCCGCCGGGGCGCTGGTTCTCGTCAAAGACAATGACATCCATGCCGTTTTTCTTTGCTTCAATGGCGGCGCTGAGTCCGGCCGGCCCTGCGCCGATGATAATGAGTTCATGTCGTTTCATTTGGTCAGTCCTCCTTTTTCGGCTCTACACCATATTGCGTCTGAATTTTCATCCCTGCCTCCAGGGGTGTTACACATGTCCGCACATTGGGCACGCCGTTGACAATCATGACACAGTCCGTGCATCTCCCGATCGCACAAAAGATGCCTCTGGGTTTGTGCTGTTTGGCGGTGTAGCGGTGTACCATTACGCCTGCTGCTTTCAGTGCGGCGGCAATGGATTCTCCTTCATAGCCGGTGAGCTCTTTGCCATCCAGTGTGAATGTTACGAGCTTGCCTTTATTGTAGCTCTCGATAATGGGATGCGCAGCAATTCGCATAACGAAGACCTCCTCAAATGTCATCATTCTATTCTCATTTGAAACAAGACTGCCGAAAAACAAAAAGGCGCATTCTCCGGTCTGTTTCCCGGAACATGCGCCTTTGCAATGCTTTCGTTGTGTTTGATTTTCTGTTTCTACTATTAGTATACACCCTTCTCCGACACTTTTCTTGAAAAAAACAGACACGGTTTTTGACGAGAAAAAGAATGTTTTGCAGGATGTGTGCGTAACAAATCAGCTTATATTACTTTTAAAAATAAAGTGATGGAGAAAAATACAGTCCAAAAAAGAAAAATGTTCCAGTTTGAATTGACAAACCCCATGCAGAGTTTTTATAATAAAGGCAGTTTAAACGGCGGCGACCACTCTGGAAGCTGCCGCGATCTGAAAGGAGCCATGCTATCATGAGAAACCAGTATCAGACCTATCAGGACTTTATGATTCAGCAGCCGTTTTTCTCCTTTGATGTCCTTCACTACGAGGAACAGACGCAGCAGGAGCCGTTTGCGGCGCGGTACTATGCCTTTACCACCCCGAAGGTAATCCGCCGGACACAGGACAGCGTATTCATGTGCTGCATTCCGGACGGCTGTCTGGACATCGTCTTTATCCGGCAGCACGGTACTTATAAAATGGAATTTATCGGCTCTCCCTTCCTGCACAAATCGCTGATTGTCTATCCGGATGCCTGTTACTTTGGCGCGCGGCTGAAACCCGGCATGTATTTCCCCGGTGAGCCGGTCTGTCTCAAGGAGCTTACCAATACGGAAACCTTCGTTCCCCAGCTTTCTACCAAGCTGCGCGTCCTGCTGGAACGGCTGTTTGACACCCAGGTGCTCACCCGGCGCATGGCGCTGTTTCAGGAATATCTCCAGGAATTCGAGCCGGAAACCTATCAGGTGGAAGAAGCCGTACAGCATGCCCTCTATCTCATCAGCGCCTCCTGCGGAACGTGGGACATGAACAGCGTTGCAAAGGAGATCTGTTATTCCGAGCGCCATCTCACCCGGCTGTTTTCTGAATCAGTGGGATATTCCCCCAAGATGTTCGCCCGGATTGCCCGGTTTCAGCACGCGCTGTATCAAATGGTGCAGTGTGGCGGCACGGATGCCGTTTCCAGCTATCTGGATGCCCTGAACTATGCTGATCAGGCGCATTTCCAGCGGGAATTCAAGGAATTCACCGGCATGACTCCCCGGCACTTTTCCGCCTATCTCCAGGCATGCGGGCACCCGGTCTGTCCCATGCCGGCGGCTCATTCCGCATAGGAAGGAGGTGATCTGTGATGAACCCAGCTGCACTGGAAATCTACTCCTTCCTCATGGCGCAGAACCTGGAATTCAGCCGCATCTGTCACCCGGCCTATCACACCAGAGCCCAGTGGAAACAGGCGCTGAAAAAATCCCGGACGCAGGCCGTCTGTCCTGTAAGCGTCGTCTGTCAGGAAAAGGAAAGCGGCAAAACCGTGCTCTTTCTCGCAGCAGAATCGCCGGAAGCACAGGTCTGTTCTCCGCCGACGGGACTGCTTCCGGCCGGAGCGGCAGAAACTGCGGCGCTGTGCCAGCGGCTCCGCTGTCTGCCCCACACCCTGTCTCCCCTGGCGCTGCTCTTTGATGCGCCGCCGTACTGCGGCATTCTGGTACAGCCGGAGCTGTACCGGGAAAAGCTGTGGTGTCTCTCCCCCTGCTCTGAAGAATCCAGCGTTCTGATCCCCCCGGAAACACTGCTCCGGCAGTTCCTTCCGGCGGCAAAACAAAAATAAAAAACCGTCTGTCCCCATTTGCGCGTTTTTTCAAACGGCTCTGCGGAGACAGGCGGTTTTGGGTTTTATAGAAGGTTTTTTATGGCAATACCGCACAAAGATTGTGCGACAGATGCGTCGTCAAATTTTTCG
>OLOH01000057.1_pt1 | contig 87948 bp, 100 predicted proteins | sample 1673221 | NCBI WGS metagenome assembly OLOH01 (sample SAMEA3136767, study PRJEB25190) | human gut metagenome
CCCCCACCAGGACTCGAACCTGGATAAACAGTTTAGAAGACTGTGGCTCTATCCCTTGAGCTATGGAGGCTTAAAACAATTTAATCTACCGTTCCATTGCCATAATAAAGTTCCATTGATTCAGATTTACTTAGTTTACCATACCAAAGTTGTCTAAGTTTTTCTGTTCCTGGATTCTCAAAGGAAAACCAATGTCCATTACAATATCTTACATGCCTGTTTTCTTCTTCAAGTTTTTTAAATATTTGAGCATAGGTTCCTTTATAAATATATTGACGTTTCGGTTGTCCATCTACATATTCAATTACTTTTTCTTCTACTAAGTCGGTTGTAAAATTACACATACTATTCTTACATTAATTCAGCAAACGTATCATTAAATACTACATTTTCAGGAATCTCTACAGCTGAAAATAAGTTTGCAAGCTGTTTAGAAGTGTATCCACACAGATTATATCCGTCTGCAGTATAAGCAACTAAAAATTCCTTATCGGGGTTCTGTTTTGCAAAGTTATAAAATTTCTTGATCTCTGCCAAAACTTCTTCAGGTGATCTTGAGGGAAATTTATAAGTTCGAAGTTCAGTAGTTATAAGCCCATAACTTTGTCCTTGAAGTCCTGAAGCTTGACCCCACTTAGCACCATATTTATTTAAGCATAGTCTAGCAGTTCCTGCACCATGACGGCCTTCTGTATTTGAACCAAACACAAAAATTTGATTTGGCTCAAGTTTTTTAATCAGCCCTTTATATGTTTTCATATTAAAATACTTTTTTATTCCAAAATTTTAAATTAACAATCCATTCAATAAAGAATATAATACCTACATATATAAGTAAAATAATAGCTGCTGCTACAGAAATCCAACTTCCTAAAGAAAGTAGAATACCTATACATAATTCTTTCCAAGTGACATCTTTTATCTCATGAGTTATCCAAAATGCTAAAAGCATTACAATAACTCCAGATACATAAAATAATATTGCCATATTATAAATTTTTATAAAATAAGTTATCACAAGATATACTTATATTATCTTTTTCAATAGTTAATTTAAGATCGTATTGTTTATGATACTCTTGGTTTTGTTCATAATACCATACGTGATCTTCATATTCACTTGTCGCTCCTATCATTACATTAGTGTTCATAACAGAACACGATGTCAACAATATACTAAAAATAAGTATCAAACATTTCATACTATTTTTTCATAAAATAAAATTCTATGTTATCAATAACTAACATAGAATCAATATTAGTAACTCCATTTTCCGTTGTTTCTATATACTTAATGTGATATGACTGTATAGGTCTACCACAAATTAAATTCAATATAAACAATAAAATGAGAGTACAAAGTGAATACATTTCACAATAACTGCGAATCGAACTATCTTCTTTTGAAAAGATAATTATACTAACAGTAATTATTAATGTAAATAATGCTATAATTGTAAATACTATAAATCCAGACATATTGTTTAATTTTTAGTGGGCCCATCTGGACTCGAACCAGAAATACAGGATTATGAGTCGTGCGTTATAAACCTTTTAACTATGGGCCCTATACCGTTATTTATTATCTCTATTTTTACCTATATGAAAACCATCACAATAAATGCATTTATATACAGAAAAGTGTTTTCCTGTTTTTTCACTCATTTTTTGAGCTGATTTAACTGCAGTTTCATAATGATTATATGTAACTTTGGGAGTTTTTGTATGCTGATTAATGTGAGAGTTTTTAGAAAACATTCCCCAACCATTACCAGTTATAAAGAAATTTCTAAATAATCTTGATAAAGGAAGTTGATATTTTATTCCTAATATTAAATTTTTAAGTTTCATTTATTTATTTTTTAAACTTAAGTTCTCTATATCAACATTAATTGCACACATCTCGTTAAAAAGATCTTCAGGAACTGCATAAGTTGAATCTCCTACCTCATGACCAGGAATAGAATCACAAAATATGCATTCATTCCATCTTGGATGCATCATAAAATCCTGAATATCAGGCCATCCCACAAGGATATATTTCTTCACGATTTCCATGTATTTTATAAATTTTATCAATATATTTAATTCTTCTAGATGCTATATCGTTATCTACACCTTCCCAATAAAGAGTATATTTTGGAATAACTGCCTTTAAAATATATGCAGGAGTAAAAAGATGGTCCTTAATATAATGTATTGCACCTTTTAAGGTTTTTATACTATGAATATATCCATCATGTATCTCAAATGTAAGAAATGATGTAACTAGATTAAAATTTAACCATTCTCCTTTATATTCTTTATTTAATTCAATTAAATCGCAACGGAAAGGAGATATATATGCGTCTAGAGAATTTAAATAAACAATTTTATAAACAACTTTATCTTTTAACGTAAATCTTGGAAAGATACTTTTCTTAACTAAACACATTTTAGCTAATATTTAAAGTTATTTTAATAGGCTCATTCTCCCATTTAAGATCAGGAAACATGGTTTCAGCATATTTAGCATTTACAATCATATACTGACAATCAGGAGCCTTCCAATGAGCAGTCATTCTTTCTGGTTCTTTTACACTAATAAGTACAGTTCCAGATTTATCTTTAGCTACATACATAATTATTTATAATAAGCGTCTCTTTCGGAAGGAGACATGATTTCATATTTAACGTTTTTAAATTCTTTTAAAGTCTTACATCCTGTATAAGACATAGCAGAACGTAATGCCGAACTAAATTCTGAGGTAAGAGTTTTTACAGTATAAGTAACAGGAACCCAAATAGAGATTCCTTCTTCAGGCTTAAATTCTTTAGAAATATCGAATTGGCCTTTAGTACTTGCCATACCATAATATAAACGTTCTCTACCAAAATTTTTAGTTACTCCACATGCTTCTTCACATTGAGCAAAAAGTTTACCTACCATTACATAATCTGCGCCTAAGGCAAGACATTTAATCATACGATCGATAGTAGATAATCCTCCATCCGCAATTACTTTAGGAAGAGGGTTTATCATCATTGCTCCAGATATAATTTCTTCTTTAATTTTTTTAATTCCTTCAAGAAGCCAAACTGTAGAAGCATGAATTCCAGTTTTAACACCAGTTGTACATACACTTCCAGTACCAATACCAACACGAATGTAATCAGCACCTGCTAAATAAGCCTGCCAGTACATATCAGGATGAGCTATATTGCCAATCATGATTACTAAATTACTCCAAAGAGATTTAGCAAGTTTTACAGCATCATATAAACTTTGCATATGACCATTAGCCATATCAATAAGTACATAGCACTTAACATCTTTTGGTAAATCGTTTCTATCTGCCTCTTCACAGAACGTTTTTTGAAATTCAGAAAGACTAAAAGCACACCATACATTACTACACATTCTTTTTCTATCTTTCAAATTTTCCAATCTTCTTGGAATAATTGGAATAACGTTCCAACGTTTAAATTTTTCATAATTAGAAAAATCTAATACAGATGTCATAGGTGCTACAAAGATCGGAAGATTACCATCTTCATTAAAAGGACAACATTCTTGTCTACTATTTATATTAACTGGATTAGAGCTCGGCAACAATCCAATTTCATCTAAACTATACATCATAATCATCGATTTCTTTTATAATTTCACAAATCCAAGCTTCAGGAACGTTATTAATATAAAAATTCCCAAACTCATTTCTTAAACAATCTTCTTCGGTAATTTTTGCATCTGAAAATACTCGCATTTTACCATAAATAAAACCTTCATCTTCAGTTGCATCTATTGATTGAATTCTATACAATACAGTTTTCATATTTAGAAAATTAGAAGCTCTAGAGAGATTCGAACTCTCACTTCCAGATCCGTAGTCTAGCGTTCTTTCCATTAAACTATAGAGCTAAGAGGATAGCACAGCTATCCTTAAATATTACTCCGAAACTTCCTTTTCAGTAAAGTATTCATCGTAAATGCCTTTAGCGATCTCCAGACAAATCTCTGCATTACGCAGCTGATCACGAAGATCAAACATCTGGCTTACCCACTCTTCAGCCTTAAAGTCTGTGCCAACAACCAGAGACTCCGTTGACTTAATCGAAAGATCCTCAAGATTCATGATCTTCGATTTAATCTGACGAATTTCCTTCTCAATGCTATTAACCTGATCTTTTGCTGCTTCACGAGCATCAGCGTTAATAATCTCAGCACGTTTCTTCAGTACGGAAGTGCCAGTAGCACTCAAAATTTCACTAAACTTATTCATAAACTTTTATTACTTTAATGTTAGACGGTAATTCTTCTTTGTCCCAATCTTTATAAGAATTGGAAATTGTAATTGTTTTATACAATTGCGATAACTCAATCAACGCTTTTTTCTGAATCGCATGACATACAATCAAATGTATATCTTCAGCTCCTTTTTCTTGTAAAACGTTATAAAGTGCTTTAAAAGTGCCTCCTCCATCACATAAATCATCCATTATATAAATTGGACGATTCAAATAAAGATCAGAACTTAATGTAATTTTAATTTGATCTTTAGCAATTCTTTTCTTAATAGCGCATATAATAGGATTATCAAAAATATAAAATTGATATCTTTCTTTAGCGCCTTCGTCAGGAAATACAATTTGAGCATTACTTGGAATATTGTATTCAAAAACCTCACTATAAATGCTAGGTTTTACTTCTGAATGACAAATTCTTGCCGAATGTATTTCAAGAATTGCTATAGTCCAGAAATACCAAGGACGTACCCTTTAACACGGGTACGTTCCTGATATTCTTTCAGAAAAGAAATAATTTCTTTATACTTCTTTTCCATAATTAGAATTTTCCATTCCAAAGAGTTCTACGAATTTCGGAGAAGTTAGTCTCTTCAATCATTTTTCCATCCTTAAAGATAGGACGAAGAAGATTGAAAGGATCAGAATGTGCTTCTTTCAAGGTCATATTATCATCACAATCGAATTCTTTTGTGACATGATTATAAAAGACAGCACAACATCCCTTGTGAGACTTTTTCATTCCAGAATCTGTTTTAGGATCCTTAAATACCTTAATAGGAGTTACAACACCTTCTACAGTAGTCTCCACATAAGAACACTTAATTGCTACGTTAAAAGTATCACGTGAGAACATATGTACATTTCCTTCTGCATCCATATAGGAAAGCATTGAGAAGCCACCTGCTCCAAGCGCTACGTTTTCTGCAGAGAATCCTTTCTCTTCCAGAATCTTATAAATCTGCTCTGCTCGGTTTTGAGTAATTCCGTCTCCGTAGATTGCACGAATATGAGGATCCAAAACTTTGTATCCTTTTTCGTTAATAGTTCCTCCGAAAGTATCCCAAAGACTAAACACAGTCTCTGTTACAATTTCAACAGGATCACCAGAATCTCCACGAACAAAAAGAGTACCGTCTCGAGAAACAATCTCTTCTTTCAAAGAAGGAAGAATCGTATCTACAACATTCCAGTAGTCATAGGAATCACATACCATAGAGAACGATCCCTTAGGATATACTTCGGTAAGTAATCGTTTAATCGATGGAATCTCAGAACCATCGATCATAGCAGAACTACACATAACAGAATGCTCAGTTGAAGCCATTCCACCACCTACCATTTGTACTGGAGTATTATAGTATTTAGATACATACATAATTCCAGGAATAGTAGCAGTTTTATTAAAAGACAACAAAAAAGCGCTTGAAGCTTTAATAGCACCATGTAACCCGATTAAACTTCTAAAGCCAAATTCTGAAATAGCAGAACGACCAGAAATACAAGAAGTTTTATCGTAATACTTATTTACAATATCACGATATTTAGTTACAGCAGTAGCAACACACATGGGATACCAAAGCTCCGATAACATTATAGTTTCGATAAAGTTTGTACACCATGCAAAATCAGGATGCGTATTTGAAATTTCAATACACGGAACGTTCATTCCGATTTTGTAACCTTCAGGGAGAGCACAGATTTCAATAGGAAGATATCCTAAATCGTAAAGTTTTTCAATCTTTTCAGAATTTACTCTGTCAGTACCCATAGTGGCAGCAATAACAGATTCATATTCTAAAAGTACTTCCTCTTTAGAACGATTAAAGAAATTTTCGTTCATGTACTCAATAAGGTATTCTTTGATAAAAGCCTGAATACCAAAGACTACAACTTTGTCAAACTCAGAAATACGAGTTTTACGAGGAACATAGTATGAAACAACTTTAGTTACAGAAGGATCATACTGTTCTGCATGACATTGCTTATAAAAATCAGTAAGCAAAACTGAGATAGGAGCAAACATTTTTATCGATTTATTACGTCAATTAATAATCCTGACATTACATCCAAAGCTTTTTCATGAAGCTCAGGATCAAAAGAACGACAACAAGATGCATCTACAATTACTCTTGGACTAAGTAATGAACACCTTACTGTTACCGCACACGAAAGAACACAGATATTTGTTACAAGACCTACTAACTCAACAGACTCAAAAGTAGTTCCTATTGTATAATCACTAACAAGTTCATAAAGTAGGTCAGGATCAATGGAAAAAGAATCCCATTTTTTAGAAATTACAATTTTCTCTAAATCTTTCCATTGATCAAATTCTTTGATAATATCGAATCCTTTTGTATTAACTAAACAATGTGGAGGCAAAACTTTGCCTTCTTGTGTCTTCTCATAGCTTTCCATAGTATGAGAATCTTGAGTAAATAACACTAAATCTCCATTTTTGTGATATTCCTCAATTTTCTTGTTAATAGGTTCAATAATTTCCTTTGCTTCAGGAAATCCAAAAACACCATTAACAAAGTCTTCTTGCATATCTACTACTATAAGTAATCGCATAAATCTTTTTCGTTTAACACCAAATAATTATTTCGATCAAATACAATGACAGTATATTGTAACTGACCAGTAATATTTATAATTATTTCTCTTTTAGTATCCCAAACAAAGACTTGAAGTAAACGACTAGTTTTCTTCATTATCCATGCTTTAAAAACTTTATGATTAATAACTACAAATACGTCATCAAACTGTTTAAGATCTGATACTTTAATTAAAGGTTTTATAATTTCAGGTTCTTTAAAGAGATTTCGGAACTTCTGTATATATTTTATGATTCATCTCTTCATCGTTTAAATTTTTTCTTAGGAGGAATTTTTGCATCCTCTTTATCTTTAAATTTTTTAGGTCTCTTAGATACTTTTGGTTCTTCGTCTAAATACTTTGAAATTTGATAATCCTTTAAATATTTACCCATAGTTAGGTGAATTTTAAAATAAAAGCTCCAGTATTACTACTGGAGCTTATAAACTTACATGTTGATTAAAGAAAGAATCTCCTGATTCATTGCTTCATCAAACAGATCTCGAGTTGTCTGAACATGTCCGTTAAGGAACGACACAATTTGTGCCGAGTAACCTGACATATAGTAAACATTTTTCACGTCACCATATGTTTGGAACGGAGTTCTACGTTCTGTACAATAACCATAGAAATCATTTCTCAGATTCCATAAACAGATAACAAAGTTATCAATATATTCATCTGAGAAACCAGCACTTCTAAGTATTGAATGAGCTGCCTCAACAGAAGTTTTGTTTAGCTGACTTGGATTAAATTCCGTATCGCTAATACAAAGAATACCTTTTGGGAATTCTTCTTCAGGTACACCTTGAATTTTCAATCTCGCAAATAATCTAATAACACTATCAAAGTTCGTACTTCCTACATAATCTGAACGATCATTAAACCATTGCTCCAGCGGAGTTTCTCCTTCCCAAACATGCATTTGAGCATCACTGTTGAACTCAATCCATGCTTTTTGGAATCTTCCCTTCATAAAGTAAGAGAAATAAAGAGCAATAGCTTTTGATACAGAATAACAACTCATTGAAAGTCCTGTTGCAGCAGAACCCATTGAAGCTGAAGTATCTCGCACAACAATTAAATCAGTTGTATTGTTTTCTTCAATACACTTATTAACAAGAGTCATAAACTGCTTGTTAATAGTATCTTGAATATATTGAGGTACTGAGGTTATTGAGCGATATCTTTCAATCGGTTCAAATAGTTCATGCACAAAGCCTGTGTATTTTACATCCTTTATTTCAGGAGATCCGATCCATTCTTGATATTTCTCTTTAAGATTGTGATTCTCTAAGAATTTAGAGTTTACTAACAACTTAAGAGCTCGACCATGAATTTTATCAAAGTCAATCAGATCAAATTGCTGTTTTGAAATCAGTTGCTGCCAACTATGAGCAGTACCTTGTGATTTCATTCTTGCATATGAACGATAAACTTGATATTTTTCAGAATCAGACTTGTTGCTAACAGGACCATAGATATGAGAACACAGCCATTTTGCAATTATACAATTAGCTTGCGCTTCTACTGTAGTGCACTTTGCACGAGATTTAATTTGAGGCAGATATTTACGTACCAGATTCGTTTGCGATTTAGAATTCAATCCAGAAAGAATTAACTCCTTAAATCGATCCCAATCTAATACACGACCCTCCCATCCGTTATAAACCAGATCGTAACGAAGCATTACGAAAAGGTCTTTCCAGGATCCAACAAGAGGAATTAACCACGCATTCTTCCAGAAAGCATCTTTATCTTTTTGATGCAACCATATCAGTCGCATAATTCCTTCATGTCGTAACTCTGATCCTTTTTGAGCCTGCTTTGTAGAAAAATCTTCTCCTTCAATTTTACGACATATCATTCTCAAGAAAAAGATAAAACTTAATAGTATCAAGTTTATCATATGCCCAAAGTTTTTCACAATCTTGAGCAATTTCATGAAAAGGACGAATCAGTCGATAAAGAGCTGTACTTCCGAATTGGTCTACAAAAGGATCACCTGTTGTAGAATACGCCTTTCCTCCGTTACCTGTCGAGATAACTGATGTCTCTTTTAAACCTGCTGCAACAAATGCAGATTCAGATGTCTTATTGCTACGATCAGTAGCGAATAATGTTTTCTTTTTGCTGTCAAACATCTTATTACAATTTTAAAAATAAAGCGGATATTGACTAAGTCAATACCCGCAATGAAATTACAACATATTTCTCAGTGAAGTAATAACTTTACCAAGAAGATTTTCTCCCCAATTAACTTCGTTTTGAATTGCATGATCTTCATCAAATCCTATTCCCCAAATTCTATCAAACGGAGACGCTTCAACAAAGATTTTATTGTTAAGGCTTGAGTCCATAAGTTTCATTAGTAGATTAGGATTTTGAACAAATTTCTTCTCTACTACTTCAAACATTATGTCTTCTCGAACTTTTGACCAAGCTTCATCATCGAAGTTTTTAATTTTTCTTCCAAGCTTTTTAGCTTCTTTAGGAGTATTCGTTTTCAATATCAACTCAGCAGTTTCTAAATCTTTAAAAAACAATGCTTTTAAATACATAAACAATTGTTCTGATGATTTAAATTCTTTTGAGTCATATTGAATCGAACACGGATAAAAATTACTTAACCATTCTCCCCAGAAGAATACGTATTTGTCTGTTACCTTCATAATAAAAGTTAATTTAGTGCCGCCTGAGAGATTCGAACTCCCTTACCGCTACCCCAATACACCTATTTGTTAAAGCGGACCTGATCTACAGTCAGGCGATGTTAAGTCGGCAAATATTAAAAATTAGTGGGACCTCTCGGAATTGAACCAGAAGCCTAGGGTTTTTCAGACCCTCGTGCAATAACCACCTACACCAAAGTCCCAAATGAGAGCATCGCAGGGCTCTTCAGCCCCGATACTTTTTGTATTTAACGTCGGATTCTTAAAGTCTTAACCGATTACAGTACTTTCTTATATAGCTCTCAATCTATAAGAAATTGCGGGGACACTAGGGCTCGAACCTAGAACCTATTGGTTAACAGCCAATTGCTCTACCATTGAGCTATATCCCCATTAGAGTAGTATTATTTTATTTGGAACTACTCATCCAAAGCTTCGGGATAAACCCGCCCTAGCCACCACCAATTTTTTAAAATGAAATTGGAAACATTATATTTACGATATACTTGAGAGACATATATCTTACAGTTTTATCTTGTTTCCTCTTTTGAAAGTCAGAAATGGCCCTGTTTCCTCGGCAACTAAAGTCATTCATCGGTAAATGCGTCCATTTACATACAGCAGATGTTTAAATAGATCCTGCAAACTATCTGTTTTTTGTTACGCTACTACAGAAAAAAGGCGGATTTCTCAATAGTGGACACATGTGGGATTCGAACCCCTCTATTTCCTTGCAAAGGAAATGTGCTCGCCTTTACACTACATGGCCCAGTAAAATTATAATTTAGAAACTATTTGATCATACTCTTCTTTAGTCATTTTTAATCGTAATCCTACAGTAACTCTTTTAGGAGGTTCTGTTAACAATATTATACCTTCAATTCCAGTTATCTCATATGGACGATTTTCAATCTCTATAGATTCTCCAACTTTATATTCTTTATTACGATCAGAGACTTTTAATACTGCTCCTCTGCCAGTTATTCAAAATATTTCCATTTTAAAATTTATTGATATATTTAAAATATTTAGAGCCGACTATAGGAGTCGAACCTACAACCTGCTGATTACAAATCAGCTGCTCTGCCAATTGAGCTAAGTCGGCAAATTCAAGCATTATCGTAGCTTGTAAACGTCTGATTTTTTTCGCCACAGAAACTTTATAAGTTATTACGCCGCTATATTTCTTTAAATTCTTGATTACTTAATTGCAGTAATCGAAATCGTCTTCTTTTATTTGCAATCTTTTTAAGCCATTTTCTACAATGTTTACACCATTCTCCAGTACAATACTGATGATTATTTAATGTTCTTGTTTTCATATAATAAATTTTAAGCACATCTCCAAGGACTTGAACCCTGAACTGCAGTTTTGGAGACTGATATGTTGCCAATTACACCAGAGATGCATAACAGAGCAGGTAACCAGAATCGAACTGGCATCCTCAGTTTGGAAGACTGACGCACTAACCGTTGTGCTATACCTGCAAATAAGGTTTCGATAAGCTACATAGATTAAAAGTCCATTGCTAAAAAAGTTGCTGTATGAAACCTTGTTAAAATACCTCTAAGATTTTCGCTTTGAAACCTTTCGGTTACTGGACTAACAATAGTAGATTAGAGTGCCTTCATACTAAAGCCTGCCACGTCCATGCTGCACTCCCAGTTTTACATCTTAGTACGGATCCTAGGTATTTTATTTTTGTTCTACAATCCAAGCGTTTATGCTTGTTTGATGCCCATGACAATATGAGATAATATTATCAATGTCTATTTTTTCAAGATCTTCGAATCTTATATTACAAGAACATCCCGAAACAGGCATAATACTAGCTATATTGTTGACATCAACGTGAACTACTATAGATGGAATTGCACAAGCTTTTGCATAGCCTAATTCCCAAGCAGTTCCAGTATCAGAATAGTGTCCATGGTAAATTGCAATAACTATATCGCATTCTCTGATTCTTGCAACATCATATTGAAATACATGCCTTGACCATTCCTCGTTTGTCATTTTATCTCCGCCTTCAATAATATGTTCCATAGGAACAATTACTTGGTGATCTTGGCTTCTAAGAATTTTAGACGCCTTTTCAATCAAATCACGCTCATTTTTATTAAAAAACGGACCTGCTAAATAAATTTTTTTCATTTAGTCTTGATCATTTGATTCCTCTTTAGGAGTAACACTTTTTAAGTAGTAATTTAAAGCTTTAAAAGCATTTTCAGGAAGTTCTTTAGCTTCTTTAGAATCTTTTAAATATTCGATAGTCGTTCCAACTCCAAAAATAGCATAACACTGCGAAGTACTTGGAATTAAACAACTTAAAAGAATCATAGAACTAGAAATCACAAAATGTCGAAAAGAGTGTTTTACAAATTTGCCTATTCCACAATCCTCACAGTCTATTCCGCAAGAACTGTCAATGTGATACGCAATTGTTGTAATAAGAGTAACGACAAAATAAATTACTCCAACTGCACAGAAAAACGTGCTAAGCTTTCCTAATATACTGCAAAGCCAAAGAATAAAATAACTGTTCATAATTAATTTGTTTAATTTGCGTACAGAGTAGGAATTGAACCTACGGTGAGGATTACCCTGCAGGATTAACAGTCCTGTGCCATCGACCACTCGGCCATCTGTACAAAAAGTGGGCAAGGTTACTATTTCTAATCCTACCATTAGACGACTACCGATTTATGCCCTTTAAATCATGGTAGCTGGGATTCGAACCCAGATCTTTCCTATAAACTAATGAAATATTTAATAAAAGTAAATATTACTGAAGTAACCTCAAAAATAAGTAGCGATTGATAAGTTGCAAATGAATGGAGCAAATTATAATATCTTGCTGTATGCTACTTTGTTTCGTGGCCCCGCTGGGATTCGAACCCAGGACCTTTGCATTAAAAGTGCAAGGCTCTAGCCAACTGAGCTACGAGACCATAAAGGTAACAAAAATTATTCTACCCAAAAAGAATTATCAATAAAAAATTTGCTGTATGTTACCTTATATAGTAGGGCCACTAGGATTCGAACCCAGATACATACATACACCTAGTATACAATGCACTGCTTTACCGTTTGCATATAGCCCTATAAAAGTGAGGGAACATTTATATTGCCCAAAATATTCCCTCGAAAATTATTGTACATTTTTCGCACGAAAATAGGCCTGTAATCTACTTTAATCTATTGCTTGTCGTACGACTTAACCACTTGTCCACTCCGCTGTATAAGATAAAAATTAGCAGCGGAGGAGGGAATTGAACCCTCGATCTCACGATTCTATATAATTAATAGATTAGCCTATCTAGTAAATCTAAGACTAAAGCTTTTGACGCGACACTAAATCTAAAGGCACTCCCTTATCAATAACTAGGATAAAATAAGTTCATTGCACCTAAGTCTAAGTCTAAAGCTAAGTCTTTCGTCAAAATATGTATTTGTTATTTTACTCTTCTTTTCCAGTCAAGAAGCCCAAAAGCCAATCGGCTTTCAGTTCTGAAGATACTGCTTCTGCTTCATTAGCCTCCTTAAGAGCGGCAATTGTAGCAGAAAGCAGGTCGCTACGACGTTTCAGAACAGCTGCTCGCTGACGAGCGGTCCATTCTCCTGAGAACTTCTGCGAAGTATAATCACCGATCTCAACTACAGTATCACGTACTGCTACCTGAGGAACATAATTGGTAATGTTGCCAGAGGAAATGTTGGGATCTTTAAGGATGTACTGTTCCTTGGTGATCGTTTTCTTTACACCTACAAGTTTCGGAGATGCAACGATCTTACGATCAATATAAGCATCCTCTGTTGTAGGCTCCCATACCTCGGCATCACTTCGTACAGGAATAGTCGAGAGCATGTCAACAAGCTGAGGATTCTCCAGGAAGGATTTCAACTTGAGAAGCTCAAGACTTGAAAGTCGTCCGATAAGTTTGCCGTCAAGTATCAGATTTGCTTTTGCTAAACCTGAAGCATTTGTTGCTTCACAGTCAAACATTTCCTGAACACCTTGCTTCATTGTAGAAGCGAAGTAATCCAGTTTTTCATCTACAGTTGTAACAACAGCTGTAAACGAACGCATTGACGGGTTATCCTGAGTATCAGGACGAGGTTCGTAAGTGTTTTTTACACCACGAAAATCAGAACCGTTGTTCTTGAAGAACTTACAGTAATCACGAACAATGGCTTTAAACTGAGCAGAACTCTGCTCCAGTTTAGCTAAGAGAACGTTTAATTTCATACTTTTACTTCGATTTTTCTATTTTTAAAAAAGTTTCTAACTATTTTAGATTTTAAAAACTGCATTAAAGTAGTTTTATCAAGAGAATCTATACTTTCGATTCCAAACAGATCTCGAAACTTCTTCTTTGCATTTCTACCTAAAGATTCATAAACAACTTTTACTTGTTTCAACATTTCTTCAGGAGTTCCTGAGATCTCAGATATAAAACTTATTTCTTTTTTCTCTCGATTTGCCTTTTCTATTTTTGATGCTTCTGCACTTACATGTGCTATTAGAAGAATTGTTTGAAGAAATGTTTTTAATTCTGCAAAATTAAATTGCATAATATTATTCTTATAAAGAACAATATACACCCTTGTTTTATTAAAAGGAGTTATAATCTGAACAAAGAATTGACCTGGATTAGCAGTACTAACATGATCTGATATTCTGATAATGTGATTTTTGTTCAGAATATAATAAACGCTTTTAGTAGATTTAGATTTTATATATTCTTTAACTAAAGAACGTAAGTATGAATTTACTGTTGCCATTTTATTTAATTGTTTGTCGGGATAGCGGGATTCGAACCCACGGCCTCTTGCTCCCAAAGCAAGCGTTCTAGCCTGGCTGAACTATATCCCGATATAAGTCTCATAAATGAATCGAACCACACGATCATACAAATTTGCTGTATGAGACTTTATTTATTTTATGATAAGGAGTTTACAAAAGCTTGTGCTTTCTCAAAGGCATCTGCTAAATTTGCACAATTTCTTATTATGTGTTCTCCTGTTGTGTCTCCATTTTTAAATTCTATTTTAGCCCAAAAATAAGGAGCACCATTAAATATATTTCTAGACATTACAATGGATACTCCATTAATATTTTTCTTTTTAAATGGATCTTGAAGAGGAGTTATTGTTCCAAAATAATCTGTCATATTATTTAGTACAAAACTTATTAAATAGTTCTTCAGAAATCAGGCTTTTTTCTTCAGAAGTTAACTCATCATAACTATTTATATCTTTAATAGAATAATTAAGATGATTAAGTAGAAATGCTTTAAATTTATCAAGTTCTTCTCTACTAGATGTAATATTGTTTTTAACTTTCATAAGATTATATATTAAATTTAATTTAAGTCATGCCAACGAGAATCGAACTCGTAATTTCCACCGTGAAAGGGTGGCGTCCTAACCAATTAGACGATGGCACGAGAAACAATAGTTCCATACTCTTGAATTCTTGCAATATTAGAAGTGCCTGCCATATGATGATTGTATAAATCTTTTACAAAAATATCAGTAAAGTTATTAATATGATAACCCCATGCAGGACCGACAACAATAGCTTCTCTTTTATAATTGAGAAATATAAATACTTGTCCACTTGTTGGTACTTGTCCTCCAGCAGCATTTGATCCACATGCTGTGCTTGAAAAAGTTTGAGTAAAAGAGATTACATCGTCATACTCAAAATCATTATATCCAAAGTGAGATAATAACGATTCACAAAATTCTTTGAAACTAATCATAGTAATATTTATTAGCGGAGAGGAAGGGATTCGAACCCCTGGTACGCTCATCACGTACGCCTGTTTTCAAGACAGGTACAATCGACCGCTCTGTCACCTCTCCAATAGATATTTAAGTTTACTCACGAAGACTTCTCGCAAATTAATGGATTAGTACGACTTAACTTAAATATATTTATGCAGGACTGATGGGATTCGAACCCACGATCTCCTGATAGACAGTCAGGCATAATGACCACTATACGACAGCCCTAAAAGTTTACAATAAAGGTAAATTGCCAGTAATTTTATCTATTTCTTCGGAAATATATGGACCAATTCCAATACATGTGTTAGTAGGAACTCCATGAAATTCAGTTAACCCAGCATCCGTAATAAGAGCATACGGAATTATCGTACCTTCAGATGCAAAGTTATCTAATTTATTTTTAATTTCCAAAAGTTCTTCTTCTGAATTTACAGACACACAGATTTTGGTAAATTTTCCATTTAACCAATCATCTAAAACAGATTTATCTCCGAATTCTACAGAATATTCTGTTAAAAACGTTCCTTCTTCAATTTCGCTAAAAGGAACTTGTTTGATTTCATTTCTTTTCTTAGTAAAGAATTTAAGCAATGCTCCAAGAGAAGCGTGAGCTGCTTGAGCACACATTTTTCCTTTTCGCATATTTAAATCTTTACGAATCACTATTACTTGTTTGGTATTCATGATCACAAATTTGTTTAATTCCAGAATAGCAAAGATTAATTGCCTTATTAATATGAATTAATAAAACTTTAATCTTAAATATCTGGTCAGATAAATAAAAAATCATTTTGTAAGTATCTTCCTCAGTTTTTATTCTTCTGAGAATTACTTCCATAGGAGCTTTGTTGAGGAATTTTTCAGAAAAGTCAAGTTTAGCTAAAAGACCTTTGTAATAATCTAACTCCTCTTCTAATTTTTCTAATTGGTGTTCACAGTCTTCCTTATATTGTTCAATTGGAATTGGCAAAGAAACTCGATATTGAGTTCCTTTAACTGTGAAAAAATAGTCAGATAGCCAATTTACTTGCATAAAAATAATATTAAAAATAGGTGTCGTAGTGTCAATTCATGATTAAAAGTCATGCGAATACCAAATTTTGCTGTGTGACACCTTATATTAGTAGCGGGAGAGGGATTCGAACCCCCGACCTCCAGGTTATGAGCCTGGCGAGCTGGCCTCTGCTCTACCCCGCAATATAGTTAAATATCATTGTAATATTGTTTAATAGCAATATCAATTTTATTCATAAGATTTTTGTCTAATATGTATTCTGCTACAATAGTATATATGTGTTTTGCAATTGTACACGAGTCGTCAAAATAATTATAATAAAATTGACTAATAGCGTCTAATATCATTTCTAGGTCAAACACGTTTCCTTTTCCAAAATCTGATTTAAAAGAAGGAATTCCATCAGTAGGCCAAATATTATAAAAGTTTTTCTCAGCTTTTTTATAAATATTTGGATAATGAATATCAAGCCATGTAAGAAAATCTTCTACATCAATAACATTATCAATACATGAAAAGAAAGATTCTCCTACATTTAGTTCAAAGTCTTTAAATGTATTTAAAATATCATTAATTTTCATAAAATTCTTTTTAAGTTGTAGCGGCAACAGGATTCGAACCTGTACACTCCTCCTGCATGTTTACGGAGGTGAGATCAACTTGTATATACTTGTACTTAACTTCTAAATACTATGTGCACCTATTATTCTTATAACATGTACAACCCAAGTTCTTTCCACATTTCTCTATACCGCTGAGGAAGTTATTTGAGGTCCCAGTCGGACTCGAACCAACACAAAGGGCATTTGCAGTGCCCTCCTTTAACCAATTCAGGCATGGGACCTTAATATTTATAATGTATTACTGCATATAAAGTTATCCAATTTATGATAGGACACAAGATAAAAAATGCATCATCTTTATCCCAACTTAAAATTACATATTTTAAACTGGTATAATAAGACAAAATGAGCATAATTCCGATAATCGGAAGGATATAAAAAATGAAGATTATTAAAAACATAACTTAAATAGTTTTAGTTGACCTACTAGGATTCGAACCTAGAATTTCAGAACCAAAATCTGACGTGTTACCATTACACCATAGGTCAATTTTTAGTAGGAGTACTTGGATTCGAACCAAGAACCTCCTCGGTATCAGCGAGGTGCGCTAACCATTTGCGCCATACTCCTATTCTTATAGGTGACAATAATTTTAAAACCACAATTACAATCGTTATAATAAAATATTTATTGCTGTTAGTCACCTTAGAATATATATTTGTCGAACAAAGTTTATACTTAAAATAACATTTTATTTTAGATGCGTTCTAATGCTAATTTAAGTCCAAATTCCAAAGCATCTTCATAAGTTAAAAAATCCCCATTATTGTCAAGTGAATTACAAGCATCAAAAATAACTTGAACATTCCAATTAACAATATCATTACAAAATTTTGGAGATACTACTATATAGCATTTGTGCTCGTTTCGTAGCCATTCTAATACTTCTTCTTGATCTGCGGCTTCATAGACGCAATCACCATTCTCATAGTCGCCGTTCTTATATATTATACCATAATAAGGACGTGTAATATTTCCATCAATATCATAAGCGGCAAAAGACCCTAACTTAAATTTCTTTTTGTAAGCAAGTGCTGCTGTCTCAAACGAAATCTGTTTCATAACACATACTTATTTTCTACGTTTGTACTCGGAGCGGGAATCGAACCCGCACGGGCTATGCAGCCCGCAGGATTTTAAGTCCTACGCGTCTACCAGTTCCGCCATCCGAGCATAAGTAGGGAATTATTCCCTACTCTTCACTTTCAGAATCAACTTCTTCTGCAAGCATCTCTTTGATGCGGCGAGACTGAGCAGCTTTCTTCTTCCATTCCTCAGCTTCGTCCATAGTCTCGCAGATCTCATTGATAGTTGCCGTTAGCCTTTTCGGATCATCATAACTTTCTCCGAGCTTGCTAAGAAGAGTCTTCGAACGCATTTCTGCAAGAATCGCATTCTCTTCGGCTGTATTAATGGCAGAATCTACTGCATTGCTGATCTTACGAGTCTTGAAGCTGAAGAGCTCCTTAACTACCTCTTTACCCTTTACGATAAGGGAGAGTCTTGACATTTTTGCCATAATTCTTGTGTTTTAAAAATGAACTTTTTTCTTTTTGATTGAGAGTTTTACTTCCTCATAACTACACGGAATTTCCATAGAATTACAAGAAGTTTTTGAAGAACAGTAAGCAATAGTATCAGAGATATCTTTTTTGCAATATTCAACAAGTTCTTCAGCATCTATAGGAAGTTCTTCTATAAAGTATGTAGGAATATAATAACTTGGAACAAAAGAAGGATTATTAAAGATATTTTGCCAATATGCATAATCTTGAGTAGTATCTTTCCATGTAAACCATTCACTTACAGGTTCATTAATACATATCTCAAATGCATCTCTCATAGAAGTTATTCTAGGATTTATTCCTTTAGAAAACTCTATAAGCGCTTGATCAATTACATGGATGATAATGACAATGTTTTGGAATATCTTTTTTAGTAAAAGAAAATGCATGATCTTTAGTCTTTTTGAATTCTTTAGCTTTTCCTAAAAACATCGCTGCACTCCAAGCATACTTTCCTTTATCTTCTATAATCTCATATTTATATCCTTCTGTATAACATTTACGCCTACTACACTCTGTTGAAATAGTTACTTTAGCTATGGTAACTTTTTTGCCACCAAACTCTCTAAGCATTTCATTTGTAAAAGTAAATGGGTAATCGTATTCATGACATTCAAAGTCATAACAGTCTTTAACTATTACTTCTTCTCCCTTTTTATATTGAGCGAGTTCTATCTCACATTTTTGAAAAAGATCACAAACTAGTTTAGTTGCTGCCGAATAGTCATCGCTTTGATATTCAGGCCACGATGTATCACCTTTTCCCCATTGGATAGAATACCTATATTTATGACTAGCGTATGCATTTTTATCAGAAATACCTAATTTTTCAAATATAAGAGCATTTGAAGTATGTTTTGTGTCTACTAAACAACAGTGGTCTACGAAGTAGTCTAATTCTTCACCATTTATAGTAAATTGAACAGTATCTCCATACTCAAGTTGTTCATCTTTAAGTTCACTAAAAGACGTATATGTTGCCATATTAAATATATTTTAAGTGGACCCTGTAGGGCTTGAACCTACGACCTACTGATTATGAGTCAGTTGCTCTAACCAACTGAGCTAAGGGTCCTCAAAGTTAATGTTTTTAAATTTAAAATCAAAATAAATTTATTTAATTGGCAGGATTCGAACCTGCAAATGTTTTGATTAACGCCACATATTATTTAATAATACAGCCAAATTAGTTTTCATTTGACGAGGGGATGTTAGTCCCCAGCGTATTCCAATTCCGCCACAATTAAATAAATTTGCACAGTAACAGGATTCGAACCCATATGACCTAGCAAGCGAGGCATCTTTACCAGTTAGATGATACTGTTTTAACATTGATTACACTAAAATGGCTATCATGTAATCAACGGCCAACCTAGGATACTAGCCATTATATCTTCGGTTTATGTGGGTATAGTGGGAGTCGAACCCATAAGAGGTCTATCTATATATCGCGCGCACTGATATAGGAAGGTAGACATTAACTTTACCAGGTAGTTAACCGTGTGAGGTACATCACACTGATCTTGCCGTGATCATATACCCATTTGTGGACCTGACGAGAATCGAACTCGTGTCCATCTAATCGTAAACAACAATTTTATTTACATGCTTAGTTATTTTATTCTTTCATTCCGAAAAATAACAAAACGTACTAGATCGTTTTCTTCTTCCATCTTACAACGCATCTAGAAAAACTCGATTGTACACGGGAGGCAAAATGCCACTCTCCACCACTTGCATTTTATGGATGCAAGAAACCTGTATCTCTAACAGCACTCCTATAGAATTACCTAATGGACTGTTGCCAAACTTATTAGCCCTCTTGGTGTATACTCCAATTTCCCTTTCGACACCAAGCCTTTTTAAACAGTTAAACTGTACCCACGATACGATTAGCGCGGACTAAGATCATAAGGCTCAAGGTTTCTGGTTTAGATACTCTACTATAAACCTTTTTTCGAACTATTATTTCTCCTGGTAAGGATACCTTAGGCTGCCATAGCCATAGGACGCATCTGAGGTGCAAGCGACATAACCTTGTTAGTCATCTTGCGGAAAGTTTTCTTAGCGTTTATTGTTTGGTCCAGTTGATAAAGGAGTTATACCAGCTCCTGCATGAATTGTTATCTACTGCCATTAAATGTCAAAAACCTGGCAGGCCCATATTATTTTTAAATTTTCTTTTTTACTTTAGTAACTCCTCTGGCAATACATTTACCTTTTTTAGTACAAAGTATTCGTAATGTTAAAATTACAGTATCTCCTTTTTCAAATAATACATAAGTATCTCTATCTTGATACTCAATAATACTTCCGTCTGATAATTGGAAAAAGACTTCGTATCTTTCAGGCCAAGTTTGAGTAGAAACTCGTGTATTATTATCTCGAATCTCAAAATTACTTACAGTAGTCTTTTGAGGTACGTAATTCTTTTCTTTAACTATTCCTAAAACTTCATCTGTTGTAGTTGTACATGCAGATAAAAACAACAAAAGTAATAAAAGTAAATATTTCATAAAAGTATGTTTTTTTGTACCGCAAGTGAGACTCGAACTCACACGGCCCGTTCGGGCCACAAGATTTTAAGTCTGGCGGGTCTACCAATTCCCCCATTGCGGCATCCATATTTGTGAGTTACAAAGATAACACTTTATTTTTAATCTTCAAATTTAATTGGAGCAATAATATTCTCCGCTTTTCGACGAAGATTTTTAGCCCATCTACGAAGAGTTTTACGAGCATTCAGACTCTTTCTACCATTCTTATTAAAGAACGGAGAGTATTGTTTCGTCATCCATTCGTCAAATAACCAATGTCCTTTAGCGTATCGCTGAGTAAAATTATTTTTCATCACAATCTTTAGGAATTAATTCCAATTCTTTAAGAATCGGAAGAATGTGTTCTTTATGTTGAGGTCTTACTTTCATCAGATACTCGTATGCATTCATAGGAGACGCTGACTTAGTAAATCGAGAACATTCCCAATCGATTACCATTGCAAGCCAGTCTTTTTTACGAGGAGAAGCTGTATGATGATGTGAAAACCTAACATGAATCTTTTTTACTTTATCGTAAGGTAAAATAAGTTTCAACCAAGGTTTTTCCCAGTCATGGAAAAGAAATCTCCATTTCCAACAACCGAGATTCAGAGCAGTCATTTGGAAAGCACACCAATGTGCAAACCAATATTTGAAAGTACTTCTTTGCGATTTGTCAAACATGTCTTTTATTTTTTTGAAGTGCTTTAATCATATTTTTCATCATTTCCTTATCAAGAAATGCTTTACACTCTTCAGCACTTTTACTTGATTGGCATTGATCAAAATATGGACAATGATGACAATTATCTCGCCAATTTTCTTTCTTAGGAATCATATTATTTAAGTTCTACAGGTTCATCTTCCCATGTTAGTTCACGCCCAATAAGTTTCTTAATTGTTCCCCTTGGTAAAAAGATAGAAACATCTAATATACCTAATTCAGAATCATTAAATGCATCACACCAAAAATATCCATTAGTTTTATCTGATGATTCTATTAGATCATATTCTTCTTTTGCTCTAAAAAGATCAACACCAATAACTTCTGAACCATTTTTATTTACCGCTACAAATGCCATATTTTCATATTTTTAGTGATCCCAGAGAGGTTCGAACTCTCGACCCCTACATTAAAAGTGTAGTGCTCTACCAACTGAGCTATGGGATCAGTATACATCCTCCTACTTGGTCGTTGGATGTATGTAATGACTCTCAAGTATGCAAGTATTACTTTAGTCCTATGCTTTCTGTTATCCCAAAGAAGGGTTAGGCTTCACGACTTAAGTTCATTCGCCTGTTAAGATTATATTTCTTAACCTGTTATTACTCACATTGTAAATTCACCAAGTCTTGTACTTAAGCCTGAAAGTCTATAAATTTAGTGTTTACCACTTCCAATCTCCATCAAGGCTCAAATATGCAAACGCAGTAACGATCTTATCGCTAGCTGTTTCATAAACACTGGCAGTAATAATACTCCCTGTAGTAAAAATGTCCTTAATGTAGTATTCAGGATGTTTTTCCTTAAAATCTTGTTTAAGAACATCTTTATGTTCATTAATAGCTGCTCTGGCCTCTGAAAGTTTTTGATAAGCTTCCAAATAATTATTAATTAAATCTTGCGCAGTCATATTCTTAAATTCTACTTACGTTTATATAAAGTTAACCTATTAGTGTCAATGCCCGTTATTTTTTCAAACTTTTCAATGTCGTTACGACAACTTTCAATAGGAACTTTTATCCACGATCCAAATCCATAACATCTTGTATAATTGTTAGTTTTAAACGTATGAACCATTGATAATACTTTGCCACAATTAATACAATAATCAATTTTGATAAATGTACTAGGATCTTCTAAATCATCATTATCTGTCATTCTGTCATATATTTTATCTTCAATATAAACAGTATCTACAGAATTATGACGACAAAATATTTTTTGAAAGATTTTTCTCATTAGATTAAAATAAATAATTTGTTGTGCGATAGGATTCGAACCTACTAACTGCTTCGCGAAAGCTTTACCAATTTTTCTCTGCACACCTGTCATTCACCAAAAAGTTAATATTAAGACCAACTATTAAACATTTTGGTTACCTCTTTATGACAATTTTTCAGAGCATTTAAAAGAAAATAGAAATTAGAAAGTAACTTTGCTGAGTTTCACAGCCCCTGACCGAGAGCGTTCTGAAGTCGTTACCTTCACCTTGGGATCCCTCTCTGCTATATAGCTAGTATATAGTAACAGGTATCATTCAGTTTTCCTGACTCATTTCCTGTTGATGTATGTTATAACATCCCGTTACTCTACGCCTTTCTATGCGTATCCTTTCATTGTCTGACCAACAGTCAAGATTCTAATTTCTAAAGTTTATTTTTGTTCTTGAAAACAAATTCCTGATTCTTTTTCTACATAACTTTTAATTACGTAAACAGGAATGTTTGTAAACTGAAGAGAACGTTGTGCATTTTCTAATGCAGATATCGCTTTTTCAATTTTAGATTTAAGTTCTTCACGAGTCATGGTACTAACTATTTAAAGATATCAGGATTATCTTTAATAAGTTTGAAAGCTTTATATAAAGCCCAACCGCAGAAACTAAATAACGGAAGATCTGCGAAAATAAATCGCCAAATGTTAAATCCACAACGACCATAAATTGCAATTATAGTAAGTACTATACCTGCAATTCCAAGTGCGATACAGTCTCGCCAACCTCCATTATTGATAAAACGAACGATTTTGTCTCCTATTTTAAAGTTTTTCAATTCGATAAAAACTATTTAAAGTTCTAAATTCAAATTCAGATAAAACTTCAGTAACCACAGAGGTTCCAAAAAAGGGAAAGTTACTGAAAAATCCTCTATTATAAGGATATAATAGAAAACTTTCCCCTACTTTAGGAGGATTTAACATATAACCAATTTCTACATGTCCAGGTTCAATTCCGTTTGGATGAAGTCCTTCAGGAATTCTTCCTGTTACTCCTGTTTTAGTTAATTTTATTTTTTTAAAGTTCATTGATAATTTCCGAATATTTTTCGACAATCAAATTTCGTTCTCTTTTCGAAAAATTTGAACGCATGTGTCTAATGTTGAAATAAGCTGTTTCAAGATCAGCCCACGATACTACTCCCGCTTCTGTCAAGATTTTATCTCTTGTTCTTCTAACCTTACCAGGTAAGAACGCTAACATAAAATCATTGAATTCAAAAATAGGAAGATAAGACTCTACTTCATCTAATTCTTGTTTCGTAATTCCTTCTTTAACAAGTTTGATTTCAACAATGTCTTCAGGAATTTTAGCGTCTCCTTTCTCGCTGTAGATAAGGAACTCTGCTTCCTTTGCTGGGGTTATTAATTTGTATTTGTTGATTTTCATATTCTACAAGATATTGGTCTTGGTTAAGATAGCATTCACAATCTATTACTAATCTTTCGTTGCAAACATTAAATAATGCACAAAAATTACAACATTCTCCTATATCTCCTGACCCTTCGAAAGTTTTTACTTGATATAATTTATCTTCGTGTTTAAACAGAAAAGGTTCCATGGTTTTAATTTTATTAGTAGTCCCACTAGGATTCGAACCTAGATTTTAACCTTGAGAGGGTTATTGCCTATAAACCATTAGCAGATGGGACCAGGTGTTCTAATTACAGAGGATACATTGCTGCTCCCAAGTAATTAGAACGATCGTGTTTTATGGTGAAACACGCAAACTCACTTACAATAGAAGAGTTATTTAAGATTTACAAGTATAAAAACTCCATCTATAAAAAACTTGGATGTTTAAGACGGATCTGTCTGGATTTTTCGATTGCCTACGGTACTATATATTTAGGGTTAAATCTAAATATGAGAGGATGCACTCTCTTAAGGGCCTGCAGTCCCTATTTGTGTTTCGGAAAGTACGCAGGATTGTGATGAACCATGCGCCACACGACCTGATACATCACTTCACCATCTTTGGTGTACTTTACGTTTCCTTCGGCGTCATATACCTTCTTCTTAAAACGCATGGGGAAGGCTTTCATTTTGCTCTTATTCATGTGTTTCTGACATTATTTGTTCGATTTGTTTCACATAATTTGCAAAAGCAGTAGTTTGACGAATAGCGTCGGTTCGACGTCCATCGAATTTTACATCAACGACTGCCTGAATCTTACAAGGATTAGGAGCCAAAATATAAATACGATTCGACAAATATACTGCTTCCTCAATGCTATGTGTTACATTGAGGATAGTAGGGTCGAATTTAGCACTGTAATAAATATCCAAGATCGTATTTTGGATCTCTCGTTTCATTACAATGTCTAATGCACCAGTAGCCTCATCTAACAAGAGAATCTTGTTATCTGCGACTAAAGCACGAGCAATAGAAACTCGTTGAAGTTGTCCTCCTGACAATACAGGATACTGCCCCCATTTAGTTTCATTACCTTCCAGTCCTACTATTTTAATCATCTCCATGGCTCTTTCTGTAGCTTCTTTATCAGAAACACCGCGAAGAATCAAAGGCAACTTAACATTGTCAAGCACCGACATCCATGGAAATGAGGAATACTGCTGAAATACCATAGGAATTTTTCCTACCTGAGGTTTGCCATAAACCAAAACTTCACCTGAATCAGGTTTATTCAAACCAGAGATAATTTTAAGCAATTGTGATTTACCACAACCACTTTTTCCTAAGATACTGATGAACTGACCTTCTCCTGAAAAATCTTTAATGTCGAAATTGAAATCCTTAAAAAGGACGAATTTACCTTTAGGAGTATCAAACGACTGATTAAGATTCTTCAAGTTAATAACATCAACCTCTTCATAACGTGAGGTTGTAGCGGGAGCTTGTCCTGATAAACCATCAAATAATCCCATAGCTTTACTTTGTTAGCATAGTTTTAAGTGAAGGCCTGTTATATTTAGAAGGGAAGAGAATGACGTCTAACTTTTTCAGTATAACGTCTTGAAGTATTCCGATTGCGATAATCAGAAATAAAAGCGCATAAACTTCAGCTGTCCGAGATTGTCTACTCATTATGTTAATCAACGCACCAATACCTCCCTCTTTATTAAGAGTTTCTGCAATCACAATATATGTGTATGAAATTGCAGTGAGATTGATCACGTCTGTAGATACACGTTGCATTACATAAGGAAAATAAACATATCTGAACTTTTGCCAATTTGTTGCACCTAAAGTTGAAATGGTCTGTAAATACACGTAATCCTTGTCATTTGCAGGATTTTGCAATTCTGCAACTCTCTGAACAACGACAGGAAGAATGTAAATAATGATGCCAAAAGCTAAAAAGCTTGCTTTCATATCAAATCCAATTCCAATTGCTGCAATAAAAATACCAGAAACTGCAGGAATTGGAAGATAACGAATAGCATCAAAATACTTACCAAACAACGCCTTAGTCACAGGAAATAATCCAATAACAAGTCCCAAAGGAATAGCAATAATCAACGCATAGAAATATCCCATCAGATTCAACTTAACTGTATACCAAGTATTGGTTAACAAGTCAGAGTTAGCAAGCAGATCAGGATAAGCTTTGAGAACATTTACAGGATTAGGCAAAATCTGAGGCCGAATAATTTCACCTGATAAGGTAACTAAGTACCACAGAAGCAGTAAGATTACTGCTCCTATGATACCAGTTATAACCTCTTGTTTATGGGTGATTGTACCACCCATTTTGAATAACTCCATACGTTACTCAGTTACGAGCATGAAATCAGTAGTTCGATAGTTGATATTGGAACCCTGAACACCATCATTGATAGCATTCTTAGGACCGTTACCAACGATGATAAATCGGTTAGGATCAAAACCGTAGTTATTAATTAAATAATTAGCTACGGATTGAGCTCGCCGATACGAAAGAGATTCATTGTAAGCTCGATTACCAGTGTTGTCCGTGTTACCCTCAATACGAACACGAGCGCTGTTAAACTGCTTTGCAATGGGTACGAATTCGCGATCAATGAGAGCTCGAGCGTCGTTATCGAGAACATCTCCGTTAATCGGGAAATTGATAGTCAACTTCTTATTCGAAATAGCTTCCTTTTCACGAACCTCAGCGGTTACTGCAGTAAACTTTACAGTAGGCTGAGGAGCCTGATTACCTTGTACAGTTCCTTCAGCAGAAAGCTCTTCGATAAAAGACATATCCGATACTTTTCTCCAGCTCAAAGGACTCTTAGTAAGACCAAGTCCTGCATACGTTCGAGACATCTTTGAATAAATCTCCTCTGCCTTCATTCCCATATAATCAGAATTCAGACCAAAGAAATTCTCTTCATCTCCCAGAGTTGCAAACCAGATGTTGCTACATCCAATTTCAGCAAACTCAGGATCAGTACCAAACGCTTTTGCAAAAATCTTTGATGCTTCCTTTACAGTTGCAGGATCCTGATTCAACTTCGAATTTGCATACAGAATTGCAGAAATAAGTTTCTTAACATCATTATGATTCTTATCCAGCCACTCTGCTTTACCAATCAGACCATCCGTAACAAGATCCTTTGCATGTTTGGTTGAAACCAAAACACGAGATCCAGGAATCGCATCAACACAAGCTTGATCATCGGGAGCCCAAGTTACACAAGCATCAACCTGACCTGCTTTAAACGTATCAGCTGCTGCACCTCCGTTATCTACTTTAACGAGAGTAACATCATGCTGACTAATACCGTTCGTTTCCAGAACGTTCAACAGGAGAGTGTGCGACGCAGTACCTTCTGCAACAGCAATTTTCTTGCCTTTCAGATCAGCTACAGTTCGAATATTCTTTGTAACTACCATTGCATCAGCACCCTGCGATCGATTCAACATCATAACATATTTTGCAGAATTCATTGCGGATCCTTCACCCATCTCGACAGCTAATACATCCGTCGTACAATAGATGAGATCGATATCACCGTTCAGAAATGCATTACGTCCTGCAACAAAATCATCCTGAATAATGATATTGGCACGAATGCCATACTCCTTAGTCAGAATCGATTCGTCGTTAGGACGCAGACCTCCGTTGAGCCATACAATCGGAGCGAATCCTGCATACGTGTTAACACCGATGTTAATCGTCGGTTTTCCTCCGAAAATATCGCCGAAGCCAGAGGAGGAAGATGACGACTCCGACGACGAGGAAGGGACGACCGTTTTGATTACGAAAAATGCTGCAATTACAGCGACCATGATCAGGACAACTTTAAATCCTGGTTTAAGCTTTGCCATTTTCTTTTATTTGTTTTAAAATTGTTTCTAATTCTGATAATCGTCGTAAAACTTCATCGTTATTATCTGAAGTTACTTCATCAATGAACATAGATGATACAAATCCCATTCCGAAAATACCGAAAACAAGGACTATTCCTGATAAAATAAACTTAGATACATATCCCATTACATATGAACTACGTTCAGCAATAGTATTTGGTATATCGTACCATCCCTCAATCGAAAACAATCGGAAAACAGAATAAATACTCTCAAGAGGGTTACCAAAATACTCTGGAACAATATGTCCATATAAAGAAGATAGTATGATTGATAATAGAAAAATCAATATAGATAATCCTACTAAAATTCCAATACAACTTCTAACAACTAATCGAAAGTTAATCAGAAGTTTTTTATAATTTGGAATTAATTCAAATAATCGAAGACTTTTGAAAATTCGAGTCAATCGCATTACTTGAATCCAATCAAGACTAAACAATCCAAATAACGGAATTGTTGAAATTACAACGATTATCAAATCGAATACACATTCCTTATCCTTAAAGAATAATTTGCCAAGACATTTAATCTTAACAAACATCTCTACGACAAAGAATAATGTAAAAACCACATCAAGCGGTAAGAGAATTCGTTGGAATCGATGAAAAGATAACAGAAATATCACTATAGTATTCAAAAGAATACAGATAGCAATATTTCTATTATTTAGAAAGAACTTACTGATCCCAGAAATCTTCGATAGATTTGGGAGAGGCTTGGTCACCATTGGAGCGTACGTTTACAATTTCCTGAAACTGAACATATTCTCCTACTTTCGGTGCTTGAATAGACTTACGTCCATCCGAGAACTTAGTAAAGAGACTTTCAATTCCAGATTTGTTATATCGATCCAACAAGTCAGCAGCTCTCATATTAGCGACTCCGTTCTTAGCATCTAAGTCTGCTAACATACCTGTGGTAGAATCAATGACATGTTCCATTTCACCGATTTTGTCAGAAATGTCTTTTGCCATGAAATCCATCGCATCGGTAAACATTGCCAATTCATCAGGATCTCCTTTGACAATAGACATAACAGACTTAAACGCTTTGTGTTGAGCACGAATACGTTCAAACGTTTTCTTTCGAATATTAACTTCGTTAGTAACGTCTTGAATAGTAAGATTTGCGTACTCTTCCAGTTTCTTAAGCTTCTCAAACCACATTTCAGAGTTTTGAAGAGCTTGCAACTGATCATCGATGGAATCTTTCAGTCGAAGAGCTTGGCGTTTTTGAATTGTAGCCATTGCGGTATTTCCGTTTCGCTCCGAAACTTGAGCTTCATCCATGCAATTACGCATTTCTTTTGTATCGTGCTCGATGTCACTCTTCGAACGAATAATACATCCTCTCAGATCTCCCATTACCTTTTTAATATCCGCAGATTTCTTTTTCATATCACGGATACGCTGTTCTACGATAGCAATAGGATCGATTTCAACAACCAATCCTGTGAGCTTACGCATAATCATGAAATACGTAGTAGAACAGATTTTTCGGAATTTGGGATCACAGATCAGATATACAATTCCTGCAATCAGACCAAGAAGCAGTCCAAGATACAGTGTGTTAGAAGCAAGAGTGATCAGGAAGGGAAGAGCTTTATACAAAAGAATCAACCCTCCTGCACCCAACAATCCTAGCACAACCATACCTGTCTTACCTCCTGGCTTCTCCCAATTAGAAAGGACAGGGTTTTCAGACAACATGGTTACAGAATTTGAGTGAGTCGTACTTTGTCGTCATTAAGACGATTAACTACCTTATCGATGGTAGCATTGGTTCGAGTTTCGAAAGCTGACATCTCTGCAGTATTCTTCTGAATTTCTGCGTTGAGATCGATCGACTTATCCGTAAGAGTTTTCAACTCTTCACGAAGCTGCTCGATACGAAGATTTGTAGCATTCAGCTCCTCCGTCTTATCTTCGACAGTTTCCTTACGAAGCTTTTCGATACGAAGCTTAGCCTTACCACGTTCTGCTTCAAGAACTCCCAGATACGTATCGATCGAAGAGAGTACTACCTCCTTCGTCATACGAGGATCGAGTCCCTGAATCGAACCGAATGCTGCCTTCAGACGAGTTGTCTCATCAGGAATGTACATCTTCATCTGTTCTGCTGCCTGAAGAAGCTCCAGATAGTCAGGACCAGGAAGATTTGCCTCGTTGATCTTACGTTCCAGATGCTCTACCAATTTGGAATCGACATCCGTTGATGCAGGAATTACAGGAGTTGTTGTCGGAGCAACAGGAGGAGCTGCGGGAATCGGTTCTTTCTTAACCGATTCTGCAGGCTTCTGAGACTGTTCGTCTTCGACAAACATCCAGCCAAAGAGATTCTTTTTTGCCATTGTTTTAAATATTTTAGATAAACTTTAATCGAGGTATACTTTCCTCAAGATAGAAATTAATAACTTCAAAATCTTCAGGATCAAGAACTGCTGAATAGGTGTAAGTAGAGTCAAAATTAATTAACATAACACTATATACATGACACCCATCAGGTAATGATTCCACTGGAGTTATTTTAACAACCTTAAGTGGAGTAGAAGAAATATATTCTGAATATTCTTCAACAAAAGTTGTAATTGTATTCTCAACTTTAGTTGTTCTTGCTTCAAAACAGAGGACAACTGCGATTGAAGAAAACACGAATATCAGAATACAAACAATTCTTAAAAATTGTTTTGTAAACAGTATCGAGAATAATGAAGCAATCATTATAAACGAAAAGAATGCAATCATACCCATTTTATTCTGATAAATCCGTTTCGTCTACATCTTCCATAGCTTCAATGCAAGAATCATCTACAAATTCTTCGGGATCTCCTATTTCTGCATCGAATTTTGTATCCGTTTCTTTCATATTAGTTTTTCTTTGGAATTACAAGAACAGCGCCTTCTTGATGTATCGCAATATTCAAACGACGAACAAGAGAGTTAACATCTTCAGTGTGAATCCTCCTACCTACAGGAGTATCCAACATTGATATTAAAGATATTAAACAATCTTGTAAACTAAGTTCTTTAACTTCAGGTATCATACAAATTTTGTATATTGTTGGATTCGAATTCCTTCAAACTGTTCACGAAGATATTTTACATACTTTTCGGCATCTTCTTCGTCTGTGAATTCTTTCCAAGTATTTTCACCTTGATACGTTATTAAAAGAAGAGTAGTTGGTTTCATAGTGTAAAAAATAATGTCTGCATTGTCATGTACTGCCTTACGGTACTACAGACATTGATGAATTAGAGGCTTGTCGGAATACTAAAGCTTTTACACTTCTCTGGACAAACAAAGAAAAGTTAGCGGTAGTTCAAGTAAAAGCCTATTGTCGCCTATTAGGTCTTGACTCAAGTACTGTTCATTCTCTATCCCGCAATAACTAGAGACTCGCTTTAAACAGTTAAAAGCTGCACTTTATAGAACACTACTTCCATAAAGCTTGTAGATGTTTGTTGAGCTCGAGACAACTCTACAACTCCCCGATTGTTTTACGTACTACAATCAGCTCGAAAAACGATTCACTCTGAATAGCCAGATACTTATTCATCTATGTGTTTTAAACTCCCATAGAAGTAAAAATACGGAAACTCGTCCTTAATTCCCCAGTGGGTTGACTCCATCTAATCAGATTATGTAAAGAAAAACAACAGCAGAATAGTTGTATGTCGTTATGGCGGGGCTGAGATAGTGACCCTCACCGACCTACGTTCCTACAAGTGCCGTAAAACGGCTCTTGTTAATCACACGCTCGAAAATCGTAGTAGGCATAGCATAAATGCTATTAACTTAGGATTGCTTAACGAAGCAAATCCTCATACGCTCTCTCCCACTCTTTACGAGTTTCGGTAAGAGGCGTATTGAAGTTTTTCAACTTCTTGACATACGTCTGGATGTTCGAAATCTTGTTCCATACATGATGAAAAGCCAATACAATGTCACGACGGAACACGATTTGATTGTTGAGTTTCTCCGCAATCAGATACAGAGCGCCTGCCTTCTTTGCAGCTTCCAGATATTCTTCGTTAGAAATCTCCAATCTGCCTTCTTTAAAGACAGTAGATGAATAGGAACCTTTGATCAGCTGAATAGCTGCTTTGAGTTCGAATTCAGGATACGCCTTCATGAAGTCTTGAAGTTGAATGTAGCCAGGGACTTTGTTCTCCAGATAAGCTTCCATGTAGTCTTTAGTAGACCAGTTCAGGTGCTTAGCGTTGAACTCAATAGCGAGTTGCAGAGGATTTTTATCAGAGTCTACAACCATAACTCTGATGTGAGCATCACTATCAGGATACTTCTCCTTCAGCATACGAAAGGCCGCGAGACGGTTTTGACCGTCAAGAACCTCTCCGTTAGAAAGAATGTAGATAGGAGGCATCCACACTCCATCGAGAAATGCTTTGAAGATCTTCTTAACATGGCTCATGCGTAAACTTCTGTTGCCAGGAACAAAAGAGAGCTGACGCACGTCAGTAATCAGATAACATTTTTCGAAAGGAGTACGGCTAGTGAAAAGCGTTTTCATAACTATTCTGTTTGTTGTTTTTTAAGTTTTGCAAGTAATTGATCTCTTGATGCTCTGAGAAATTTTACTCTCTCTTCAACTTTTCTTGCTAATTTGCTGTAGTAATTTGCACCTATAAGCTGAGTTTTAACGATAGTTCGTTCGCTTTTAGGTAAAGAGGACACAAGAACATTTAAGTTCACGCGGCGATCCTTGAGTTCAGAAATCTCAGATAACAGCATGCCATTTCGAATGTTAGCTTCTGAGAGTTTCTTTTTCAATTCAGAAATACTATCCTGATTTTGAACCTGTTCCTGAAGACTTTGGATCTTATCTTTTAAAGATTGAATGTATCCAAAGTTATTCTGAACTTGAAAGATTTCTTCTAATTTAAGAAGAATTTGTCTTTGTTGACCAGGATTTTTTGTTGAAAACCAATCTGCAAATTCTTTTAACATATTTGTTTTAATTGTAGTGACTAGAGGACTCCAACCTCTATTTCCAGACTGAGACTCTGGTATCCTAACGCAATTAGATGAAGCCACCAAAGTTTACTTGCTGCTGGACCGAGTACTGAACAGTGCGGTGCAGAGCATAGCTATTCCTAATGAAAGCAAGAAAGAGGGTTTTCCTACAATGTATCCCTCAGCCACAAGACGAGGAAATACAGCAGGTACGACAGCAGGCCAGAGCAAGTAAATAAAAATGCTCAACAAAGATGCAGCAACTACAACGAAAATAACAACGCCAATAATTGCGCCAATGCAGCTAATAAAGTTGTTATTCATTTTTATCGAGATTTGTACTGATAGACTGTATCAGCGTCGATGATTTTGTGATCTGAATATTTAACTGTAACAACTTGTTCGATTTTGCCATTTACATAATCGGTGCAAATGTTTTGCGTGTTGCTATTCAAAGCATAATACATAAGATTACAAAGAAGCATAACGTAAAAATCACACCAAACATGAAGGCATCCTCGTTCTGAGATTTTACTGCATCAACTACTAATGTAACTAACAAGTATGATACTGTGATAATTACAAGAGCAATTAAAATAGATAAAAATACCATAATGAAGAAAATTAGTTGCGGAGTCAGGATTCGAACCTGAATCTCCTGGGTTATGCGTGGCCCAGGCTGGTTATCCAGTTACCATGCGCAATACACTCCGCGATATAGATTAATGTTTAAAACTCCAAGTTCCATTGTGATTTGGAAAAGACATCGCTTCTACAATTCTATTGTCAGATTTACGATAAATAGAAGCAGAAATAAAACCTGTTACTGCACCAATAAAGTGAATATAGTATTCAGGATACATCTCTTCAAAATCCTTTTTGATGTCTTCAACAACCTTTGGGTCATCAGCAACAGCTTTATCATAAGCTCTTCTAGCTTCAAAATATGCTTTTAATTTCGGATTCATATTTTTCAATTTTTAACTTTTATTTATACTAGTTTAAGTTATCTAGTGTTGGACTGGGAGTGCTTTACGACTAACACCTTTAAAAGGATTTATATAGTTTGTGGAATTGTCTCTTTGCATGGAGGCCGAAAAGTTCCCAGATGTGTACTCGGTACGGGATTCGAACCCGTGATTTCGAGAATGAAAATCTCGCGTCCTAGACGAACCGAGCATCGTTTCTAACCTTAAAGGTGGCTAGAGACCTATGTACTTACTAAGAGTGTACACTACTCTGATCTTGGCTCTAGTTACTCTATATTTTATTCACTAGTTAGTCTTAATGGATTTATATCTTTCACCTACCTAGTAATCTTAATTAAATGGAGTAACCGTTACGGCACAGATTGGGAAACTCATGCGCAAGGCTTATTGAGGGAGAGAACTTCGATCGTTAATCTCTCAGTACTATAACATAAAGCATCAGTACCTTCCCTAAATCTAAAATCATCATATAAGCATAATACAAACGTATTATGAAGTATTTATAACGCGAGACTAACCCGTAGTCCCGCCGCACTAGGCCTAATACCTGTTTAATGTCGCCTAGTCGACACGAACGATCCGCAGACCGATCTCCAGAAGAGCGTCTCGAAGCTGATCAACGTCGGCCGTCTGGATGAACTCCTCTTTGGCCTTGTTGAGTGCAAGCAGACGAGCCTTCTGCCGCTTCTCCTGCTCACGGATCATCCGAAGTTCGGCCACCTGCTGGCTCTCGATGCGATCGATCTGCTCGAAGATCGACATGATCTCCTTGATCTTCTTCTCCTCGGACTCGCGCTGATGCTTCTCAGCGGCCTTCTGAATGATGTCGGCCGTGAAGTCGTGACGCTTCTCGATCATCTCGATGGTAGTGGTCTGCTTGTTGTTTTTCTTGTTGCTCATGGTTTTGTGTGTTTTGTGAGTTAAACGAAATTTGTACTATAGCCCCCGATCAAAGGGGATAGCTAAAAGAATTTGTTGACCAACGCAGCCTAATTCGATTTTAGCTATGAAAAACGGCCATATTTGAAAGTACTATATTAACCTATAAAGGCTGATCTCTTATGTTTCGCATTTCCTTGCAGTTTACAGACGAAGGTGGTTAGGCTTCGCAATATTTTACAACCGAATTAAGAATCGAGAAAGAAGCTTTAATTCAATAACTTCACGGACGATCTCTTACATGTGCCATGCTCTGATGACTTTAGACGGTTATCCACAACTAGGTCAGGTTGTGGTTTGGACTAATTAACGACCTTAAGAGAAAAAAGATCTGCGGGCTCTCAACCTAGCGAAGCAATCGAAATTTTCAGATCATAAATGTCTTCGGCCTGTTACCAGCCAGTCTGAACTTTGATGTTGTTCAGGTCGAAGAACTTTTGAGCTTGAGTCACAGAGACCTCAATTGCGGGCGTGCGATTTTTCTGATAGAAGAACCCACGAGGAGTTCGGAAAATGATTTCACGAACCTTTTTGTTTGTCTTTTCGTCGACTGAGACGACCGATACCGATCGGTAACCCAGAACATTTTTCTTCATGGCTGCGTAATCCTTGTTACGCATGGTCTTCTTGGAAATAGCTACGAATTCCATAATTACAATTTGAGTTATTGTTAAACTTTTTGGTTTTTACGACGGAATATTCGACAGAGGTTTAAGAGGAAGTGCCTCTTCTGCTTCACTTTGTTCGATATCCTTTCCTTTACTTGCTACACTCAGCAACGGCTTTTGCATGAAGGACGATGATTTCATCCTTAGTAAAAGACGCTTTTCCTTCTTTTTCAAGCGAAAGGCCGAGCATCATCACGATCATCTCAACAGGCATATTATTTGAAAATTTGTAAACGAAATGGTTGATTCGAAATGTGAAAAGGTCTTCTAGATTTCGGGTTTGAAATAATTGGAATGTTTTCAACAATGAGATCTCCAGATACTTCTTTTACATGGAGATGGCGATTTCCAATAAAGAGATCAAACTCAGAAAGGTTAATAGGTGTTTTACTTGGAGAGTTAGGATTGAGAATTAGTACCATGTGGAAGAGTATTTATGAGGTGAATTTTGGTTTTAAGAGAGGGTAAAAGTTTCTGGTGAGGAAGGAAGGATGTGTGACTGTCCCCCGTTCCCTTTCTTTTTACGCATCATCTCAAAATACTTAACCAAAGTGTCAATATTCCAATCAACAGTTGCATTTTCTTTAACGATAGGCTTTTTATCAACACCAGGAGCTATCGATTCCCGTATATTTATTTCAGAGTATTCTGACATATTTTCAGATTTGGGCGGTAAAAATTTGTTCTATAATATAATATATGAACAAACATCTAACTCACTAGTAATCAGGCCCTTATAGGGTTTTGACTTGTCTCACAGTTAAGAAAACTTATACCACAGTTAAGGATTCTTTCCTCACAGTTAAGAAAAGTTTCCAAAAAAGGAAAAAAAGTTTCCAAGTCTCAGAAAAAATCTTTACATTTGTGGAAAGATTTATTAACTCTAATACAAGATTTTTTATGGGAAAGGCAATTACTAATGAACAAATCATCAAGAGAAAAAATGAAGCTGGAGAGATCATAGAAGAAGTCAGAAGTAAAACTTGGACGTTCTCTAGAGGATCAGAGCCATTCTTTTTGACTTATTTAAACTGCATCTCTTGAATGTACAATTTAAAAAGTATCACAACAATCAAAGTTCTTTACAAACTATTAGAGGTATCAAACTTCAATAAAGGAACTGTTGACATTTCAACAACCAGAAGACAAACTATCTGCAAGGAATTAGGCATTTCGGATACATCTTTTTCTAAAGCATTGCGTTCACTTATTGACTTAAGTATTCTTAATGGAGAAAAAGGAACTTATGCCATCAATGCAGAGATATTTTGAAAAGGAGATTACAAAACTAGAGAAGCTTTGCTTAACTCTGGATGCAAGATTACAATTGAACCAAATGACGAATTTAAAATAGAGGAGTAGTTTTACTCCTCTATTTTTATTGTCGTCGATTCTTCTTTGCGAATGATCAGATCATCGCATTGAATTTCGAAAGTTCTCTTTACAGAGAATTCCAACGAATCAAACTGGTCAAGGGTAATACCCATATCCTTCAACGCAGCTTTCATTGCTGCTTTTGCCATGTCTTTCATAACTCAACTTTAGAGAGATCGATTGTTTCAGTAAAAGTTCTAAACCCTTCTACGTGCACCTTTTTGATGACACCTTCGTATCCGAGTTTGATAAGAGTTTCAAGAGCACCTTCTAAAGTAGATCTCTTTTTGTTCTCTACCTTGACTTTACTCTTTATGTGGGAAACGTACTTCTTGTATACTTCTCGAAGAAGAACCTCGTTAGGTTTGCATTTATTGGCATTCCACCAACAAACTTGGCTTCGCCTTCAACAACCAGAAGTTTCATGTCAATCAGAATATTTCTAACCTTAGTAAGAACTGCAACAGTCACATCACAATCTTTAGCTAAGTTAGCAATACTCTTCTAATCCATTTTGGACTTCGAATAGTTGCGATAAATAGCATCAATAATGATACCAATATTTTGAATAGCTACCATTTGCTTAAAGATAAAAACACTCATTTCTGTCACAGATAAAGAGTGCTAAAAACATTACAAACTTATTAAAATGTGTGACCAAGAGACCAATCAAAGTCTAATGGTCTTCATCTTTTCCAGACAGCCAACGATATATGAAATAGCATATTATCATAACAATCAATACACCTGTCCAGTCTCCGTTTCCCTCATTACCAAGAGGATTATAGTTTAGGAAATACATATTGTGTCCAATAAACGATACTTGCGTTCACGATACTGATTTCACGTATTAGTTCTTGCAATAATACAAAAACGTTCTTCTGAAAAAGGTTTGCAACAACTATAAGAGAGTGGGATTTTACGTTCTCCCACTCTCAAATAGTTATCGCAGTCAAGTCAACCCTTGACGGTGAGCTCAGGATTAGTCCTCCTGAGGCTCATCTTCGGGGTCGATTACGGTGTAGTTCTCCTTGAGGTACTCCTCAACAGCCTTGAGAGCATCGGCGTCGTTAACCTCGCCGCTCTTCGGCTTCGAGATAGCATAACCGAACGCACGAGTCTTGGCGAACATCGGCTTGTTGTCCTCGGTCATGTTGCGATTACCGTTCTGGTCGTACGAGAAGTCGTTCACGTCCTCGTTCACATCGCTGACCTCGAGAACCATGCCAGCAGCGATTTTGTTGAACGCCTTCGAACCACCACGATAGGTCGTCGTGTTCACCTTGTCGCTCATGACAAGCTTCTTGGTCGAACGATCGACACGAGCGAGCTGGTTGAAGTACACGGGCTTAACGATGATAGTACCGTCAACGATGAACGCTGCGAGCACGTGTGCACGCGAGTTCATGTTCGTACCACGCGTCTCAGCCAACCACGTAGGCTTCGAAGGAATGTAGAAACGATCTCCCTTTTCAAGGGCCGACATCGGAACGATGTTGTTTTCGACGATGTGCACAATAGCATCACCACCGATCTGCTTAAGATTTGTTGTTACCATGTGTTTATGTATTTATTTAGAAATTTCGCGATATACGTTTGACAATATACGTTCTATCGTCAAATACTCGTTGTAATACAACTACATATGTGTGTTGCGCGCGGATTTTTGGGCATAAAAAAAGAGCGGGATTTTTTCCCGCTCTTTCGTTACTCTTCGGTTGTTTCGTTTGTTTCTTGCTGTTGTACTGTGTAGTTTTTTGCGATGTACTGTTTAATCATTTCCACCACGGCGTCATCGTCGATGTTTTCGGCCTTTTTGACCTCCCACTGGTAAGCGGTTCTATCCTCGAAATCCTCCGTAAATTTTCGCGTTTTATCGTCATATTTGTGAACTTTTACCGTTTTGGTATTTACGACCTCGAGAATTTTTCCGCCCGTCAATTTGTCAATTTCGACATTTTTTGCACGTGCTTTATGTACTCGCACGTTCACCATGTCGGAAAAAACTAACTGACCCCGTTTGCGTTGTTCAGGCGTTGTCCCGCTTTCGTCTATTCTCGCAATTTGTGAAACGAATAACGAACGTACAAACGGGTCGTTTGGGTCGGTATAATCGACCGCAAAAATCGTTTGCTTGTACTCGTTTCCGCGGCTCGAAAGCGACGCAATCCAAACCGAATTTTTAGGAAAATAGAGTTTAGAACCCTTTTCCATCGACGGGATTATAATAATGTCGTTTTGCATATACCGTACAACTTCGCCCGTCGTATTGTTTACATAATAGTTAATCATGATTTTTGAGTTTTTAAGATTATTTAATAAGTCCGAGTTGCTTCGCCTGTGTTTTCGTGAAACGTTTTGTTTGGCCTTTTTTGTCCGTTATAAACGTGTCAGTCGGTTTTGCAAGGTCGGAGTAAATAAACCCGAAATCCTCAAAAATTCGGACGTTTCCGCCCGTCGATAAAATCGTAATCATAATTAAAAAATTTTAATAAGTTTGTAAATAGGGTTTGTTTGGCTCAAACATTTCAAAGAACGTCCGCGGTAGTTGTTCCCTAACCGCATTACAAAAATAGTAAAAAGTTTTGAAAGTACAAAGGAACGGCCGAAAAAAGCGCATTTTTTCTCAAAAGTTCAAAAATTGAACAACCCCACCCCCTGCAATTTTCCAAAAGTTCAAAAATTTAACCGAAAATCAAAACGATTTTCCAAACCAAACGGGAGGGGGCCAAAAAAGATAACTATCCTCTCGTTTACATTATACATATAATTTCTTGTTTTTTCCTAAATTTTTTTCTAATTTAGTGTAAACCAAAACTTAATCTTATGAAAGACAAAACATTTAAAGTATCTTGCCAGATTAAATCTCCTCAACTTTCAGATTTAATTAAGCTTATTGGAATAAACCTTTTAGGCTATACAGAAGCTAACATTATCGTTCAATATAACGATAAACTATTAAATAGATTATCAACAAAAGATTTTGCAATCCAATCACTATTAGAAAAAACTTTAACGCCACATACTTATAATTTATTTCTTCGAACTAATTCGAAAGATAAACTTGAATCAATTATATGTAGAGAAATGGCGCATTTTGATCAATATGAAAAAGAAATGTTAAAAACGAAAGAAGATGAGGGAAAAACAATATATCTTTATAAAGATCAAGAGTGTTCTTTATTAGACAATTCTATTTGGGAAAAAGAAACTAGAACAACTCAATATGAACTTATTAAACAACTCAAAAAATTAAAAAATAAACAATAAGAAGATATTTTTGTAAAACTGCTCTATTTTGAGCAGTTTTATTTTGTTTTATATATAACAGTTACTATATTTGTAGCGACTAAATATATTAAATATGGAAACATGGTATAGGAAAATTTCAAGAGATAAAATTGATATACAAGGATATTTACCTAAATTTACAGTTGAGGAACGAGAAGAACCACGTCCTCAACCTGTTACCTCTCCCATAATTGATACAGACGACGAAGAACAATCTGAAAGAACAGATAGAACAGAAGAAACTTCGACTACTAGTACAAGAACAACTAGTCCAACTTCTACGTCAACTAGAACTTTTAAAAATAAAGAAGAATTCAAAAGAACTATGCTTCCTATTTACGAAAAAGTTCTATCTAAAATGGGGTTAGATACTGCTTATGCTAAAATGTTAGTTGCGCAAGATGGTCTAGAATCAGGATGAGGTAGAAGCGCTCAAGGAAGATTTAACTATGGTAATATAACCTTAGGTAGTAATAAAAATAGATCTTATACATTAGGAAATGATAAAGATAAAGACGGAAATCCTATAACTCAAAAATTTGTAAATTATGATTCTTTAGAAGATTATGCTCAAGCTAAAGTGCAACTATTAAATAGTAGTAGATACAAAGCATTTAACGGACCACTACAAGAATTTGCAAATAGAGTATATCAAGGAGGATATGCTACAGCACCTAATTATGTAGAAGCTTTAAATAGAGTTATAGCTAGTGCTAAAAACGGAGGAATATTAAAATTTCAAGCTGGAGGAACTGGAGAAATTAAACCTGATAATAGATCTTGGCTTAGAAAGCAATGAGATAATTTAGCTACTAAATATAACTCAAGTCAATGAGCAGAATCTGCGCCAGCAGCCGTATTAGCAGGATTTACACCTTTTGGATTGTGACATTATACAACAGCTGGAGATGAAGACTCTGCAAGATTAGCAGTACTTCCTGGAGCTGTGGGAACGAAAGAAGTTGCAAAAGATGCATTACAAGCTGCAAAAGAAGGAGTAGTTTATAAACATTACGGAGACAATTTAGCAAAGTATTTTCAAGGTACAATTCGATGATTAAAAAATGCTAAAAAAGGAACTATCCCTATTGAAGAAAGATTACAAGTTCCTAAACAAATTACTAAGATTAAATTAGGAAATCCAAAACACGATTATGCATTTTATAAAGATGCGAAAACTGGAGAAACTATCTTAGAAATTAATCCTAATGCTAAACATCCTACACAAGCAGGAGAAAAAGCAGCATCAAAACAATTACTACAAGAGTTAGTTGGAACAAAGGATGATTTTGGATTACGTGGATTATCTTTTGAAGAGAGAGAATTATTCCCGAAAAAATTTTTATCAACAATGACTCAAGAAAATACTGCTAAAGATATATACGCTAAAATCATGAGTTATAAAGCAGAAGCGGGAATTAAATCTTCTTTCACAAATTTAACTGAAGCGGAGGCAAAACAAATATTTGATATTGGATGAGATGCAAATATGTTTTATCCAACTAACAGTATGAATGCTTTACAAAATAGAGAAACTTTCTGAAAAGAAAATAAAGATATTATTGTAAAATTGTTTAGAAGAGTTCCTGCTATATTAGGCGCTGGTGTATTAGGAAATGAAGTAATTTCAGAAAAGAACGGAGGTATTTTTAAAGCTCAAAAAGGAGCAGATACAAAACAATGGGTTGATTCGTGATTATCACAACGTAAAGATAAACTTAAAAATAATGCTATTGATACAGGAATATTAGCTCTTCCAGGAATACTTCGAAATCCGTATTTTCGACAAATGAAGTCTTTAAATAAATATACATTTAAAGAAGGAAATCTTCCAAAAGATATTACTGGTATAACAAGACATAAAGAAAAAACTATTACTGTATCTGATGGAAAGAAAGATACCGAAGTTCATGAATGAACTCATGCAACTAGACCGTATGAACAAATTGCGAAAGTTAAAGAAATTATAGATACTTGAGGACTTAAACCTGGAATAGTTAAAGATGATTATTTAGATAATCCTTCTGAAATATATTCGCGATTAATGGAGTTTAGATATAATAATAATTTAGATCCAAATCACGAATATACGTTAAAAGAAGTACAAGAATTAAGAAAGAAAAATCATTCAGGAGATTATTTAATAAGAACTAAGAATCAACATTATCAAAGTAATATTAATAATCCAACAATTCCAGATAAAGATGAACCTATTGAGAATTTAATAGACATGAATCTTTATAAAGGTAGTGAGGATATATTAGAAAGATATAGTGATTCTGCAATTCAAAGATTGTTAAATGATGTTGCACAAGTATCAAATAAATCTACTGTTATATATGCTCAAGACGGTGTAAAAATTCCAGATGCTTGGATTAAAGTACTTCCTGAGCAATTAAGACCTCAAACAGTAGATCCTAATTGAAAATCTCCTTTATTAGAGACTCAAATAAAATCTACAAACAATAATTTACAGTTTGATATAACTTCAAAAAAATATCAAATTCCTTTTAGTAAAGAGCAAATAGATTTTGCTAATAAAGAATTAACTGAAATTTTAGATCCAAATATTTTTTGAGATTTAATATATTCAGAAAATAAAGATTTTGGATTAAACAATATAAGTGCAACAGGAGCTCGAGGTTTAACTCAATTTACAAAATCTACTGCAATTGAATTATTAGGAAAAGATGTGTGAAACGAATATCTAAATGGAACCAGAACGTTTGAAGAACAAATCCAAGATATTAAAAAATTGTATACTAGAATTAAAAGAAATTGAAAATATAAACCTGATTGACAAACATTTGGACGATGAAAAGTTAATTTATTAGCTCCATATAGTTCGTTAAAAAGTGTTATTTCAAATCGGGTTTGAAATACTAGTCTGAGTGACAATATTAAAAGCCATTTAACAAAAGGCGTATCTACATATGAAGATTTGGCAAACGCTTATGACAATTTAAAGTTATATAATTAATGTAAACATTATTAACAATTAAGATATAATAAACTATGGAAAAAATGACTTGGAAAACTAAATCAATTATTGCCGCAATTGTTGTTGCTTTAGTATTAGCAGGTTGTGGTATTGTTTCAGCTATGAGCTTTGGAAGTTTACTTTTAGCTTTAGCTAGTTTAGCAGTTGGCGGAGCTTGTGGTTGGTATGCAAAATATATTTATGATAAATACTTTAAACCAGTACAAGAATAATGAGTAGATTATTTATTAGCCAAAACACAACAAATAAAAAAATAATTAATACAGCAAAGATGTATTATTACGGGCCAAGATTTAAAAAGAACGGAAACGATATAAACACTTCTGATTTATTATTTGGAGTATCTTTTGATTATGAAATTGAACCAAATAATAAAGGGGAATATTTTTCTATTAGCTTTGAAGTACAATTTTCTGTAGAACCTGCAGTAGTAATTAAACCTTTTAATCAACCTGGATTAGTAACTAGAACTATTAATCAATCTGGATTATTAACTAGAACTATTACTCAAACTGTAACTAACGGAGAGGTGTTAGATTATGGTATCGGTAATGGTAAAGATTTTGTCTTCCAAGTTGTTTTGGGAACCGTAAATATGAGAATAAATTATATTAAGAACACAATTGATAAAGTATATTTAACAATAGCTAACCCTAATTCAAAATATACTTATATAAAACCTACAGAAATAAGTACTAATAGTCCGTATATAAATATATTACAAGAGATTTACGTTGATGCTAGTTATGCAAATGATTATCAATTTTCTTTAATTGTATCATTAGATGATTCAAGTGCGCAACAATCGTTCTGTTCTCAAAACTGTTCGATAAATGCTGCAAGGGAACCTTATGTAACTGTATGTACTAATAATTTTATTGAAAGATCGGCAATTGCAGGATCGTCAGCTACTATGCCATCTTGTGAATTAACTTCAGAAGGAGGATCATGAAATACATTAAGAGGTAATTTTGTATTTGGAATAAAAAATATTTCTAGAATATATCCAAATCAAAATTCCGAATTTGTATTAGAAGATACAGTATCTATTGCTTCACTACCATCTCTTTTATCGTCTACAACAATTCAAGGAACTAATTATATTGAGGGAGCTATAACAGGCGATTATTTATATTTTGTAACAGAAGTAAAATTCGATTAATATGATAAACAATTTTGAAACATTAAAACCATTGATGTATTTTCAAGATGATTTTTACATGAGAATCATGTTATTAAGTAGAGCTAAAGACAATGGATTACAAAAAAATTTACAAACAATGTTTTTTGGATCTATTGCAAGTTTAGAAAAAGAACTTCCTGAATTAATTGACATAGCAAATAATAAAAATTGTCGTATTTATATAGATTTGATTCCTAAACGATTAAGCACAGAATTTTTATCTCAAATTGAATGAGAAAGAAACAGAGTTTATGGTATTAAATCTCAATGTGACAAAGTAGATTTTCCAGATTATTATGGTTTATATGATGCAGATAGTTATGCACAAGAATTAAATGAACAAGTTGAAAATACTGCTAAAGAACTAGGATTTTCTTTTATAAAAATTCCTTCATCTGAAAAGGGAGAACATTGAATTAGCTCAACATCAAATCTTACATCAATTGCAGAGAAAATTAATACAAAGCGAGTATGGCAAAAAACATATAATAAATATGCCTGAGCATGCTTATATAATCCTAATTAATTATGTTAATTATATTAGATAACGGACATGGAAAAGAAACGCCTGGGAAACGTTCTCCAAAATGGGAGGACGGTTCCCAGCTTTTTGAATATGAGTTTAATAGGGATATAGTTAGAAGAATTGCAAGTAAATTAGAACAACATAATATACCTTATTATATATTAGTACCTGAACTAGAAGATATTTCTTTATCGGAAAGATGCAAGAGAGCTAATAATATTTATAAAGATAATAAAGATTGTATGTTGCTTTCTATTCATGCAAATGCTGGAGGAGGTACTGGATGAGAAGCCTATACTTCTATAGGTAATACTAAATCAGATACTTATGCAACTATACTCTATCAAAAAGCTAAAGAATATTTTCCAGATTGGAAAATTAGAAAAGATGAATCTGATGGAGATCCAGATAAGGAGGATAATTTTTATATATTAAAACATACATCTTGTCCAGCAGTCCTTACTGAGAACTTCTTTATGGATACTAAAAAAGATTGTGCATATATACTTTCTGAAGAAGGAAGAGAGAATATAGCAAATATGCATGTTGATGCGATTTTAAATTTTAAATAATAGAATGGCAGAATGTAAATTGTTACAGGGAGGAGGCATAGTAATTAGATATATATTAGATATGTCTGATTTATCTGGAGAGCACACTATTACACATATAAAAATACAAAGTGATCAAACTGATTGTACACTAAAAGATTTAATAAATGAAGATTGTAATATTACTATTAACAGTAACAAACAAAATATTATAGAGATCAAAATACCTATGGAAGAATTAGAGTGATCTTCATGTGAAGAATGTTATTATTTTTATAACTATCTTTTACTAGACAATGGTTCTGAAAGTGATTTTAGATTTCAGGACGAAGGGTTAGGTTTTTATAATATTCCGCAAGGTGGAGATGGAACTTGATATTATTATACTAGAAAAATGTATACTACAGAATAATTTTTATTAATATTCAAAATTTTTAAAATGGCTAGTTATAAATTACTTCAAGGAGGAGGGGCTGTTATTAGACATAAATGAAAAATAACAGATCCAGATAATAAAATAGTAAAAATTAAAGTTAAAAATTCAGAAGGATCGGTTATAATTGAGCAAGAATTTTCAGAACCAAATATATAGAATATAAAATTCCGATAGAAGACCTAGTTCCATTTTCGGGATTTGATAATCAAAGTTATTCAATTGATATTAGGACTGATTTTAGCGATGGTCAATATGACGATAATATTGAGAACGAGCTTACAAATCTACCTATAAATGGAGATGGAACATGACATTATTATGATTGAGAATGACATTTTTAGAAATTAGGATGAAATGATATATTAAACTTTTGCGTTGAATTTGAGAATTCCCACAATGTTTACTTGGATTTATATTAACATTATGTTATAATGTAGAATATAAAGAAACATTTAAAGAAATTCCAATCTATGCTGGTAAATTTCCAGGAGGCATTTCACTTGGATTGTATGTTTTAATGAGTGAGTCAAATTGAAAATATAATAGAGGGTGAGCTAAAGAACATGAATGAGGACATACGCGTCAATCATTATATTTAGGACCTTTATATTTATTAGTAATTGGACTTCCAAGTATATTATGAGCAGCTTTTCATGGACATTGAAATTACTATAAGTTCTATACAGAAAAGTGAGCAGATAAACTTGGAGGAGTAACTGGAAGATATTATTAATATGAATGATATATTGAAACAAACAGCGGAGATTAATTCTAAAATTACATTAGAACAATTTTTAGAAAAAGTAATAGAATCTAGAGAAGACTCTAAAAAAGAAAAGGAGCCTAAATAAGGCTCCTTTTATTCTTTATAATATTTTGCACTTGTAATAAAACTTACTAAACTTAATAATAACATTAATAATGATGGGTTTGTTAAAGTACTAAGAAAAAATAAACCCATAAACATTAAACCAAGTACATATCATAATTTGTAATTTTTCATATTAATATTTAATAATAGCTAGTCCTCAAGCTCCATCTGGAACGTGAGTTACAAATCCGTTATAACTAACTTCATATGAGTTATCTATTGTATAACTAGTATAAATACATGTTCCGTCACTGTCTGGATCTACTTCACTTGAACCTACAGAAATTTCAATTTCAACTCCATCTTCAGGACGTTGTGGATCCTCGCTTTCTAAACTAGATCTAGGAATTTTTATTTCAATCAACCCTGATGTTAAATCAGAACCAAAATCAAATACTTTTTCTAAAGCTTCGGATGTTACTCCACTATTTAATTTTAATCATTTAATTCCTTTATAACTTACTACAGAGGATGCTAATAAACTTTTAATATCAATGCGAACGATTAACCCCCCCCGATATCACTTTTGCAGTTGTTTCCATAATTTTAATTTAATTTTTTGTTTTATTTCATATACCTGTAATGCTATCTATTCCCAATAAAGATGTACTACAAATAAATAGCATATCTATAACTTCTGGTGCTGGAATCGCAGATATTGTACAATATAAACATATAAATAAACAAACGATTCACCCAAGAAATCCGCATACTCTTTTACTACTTAAACCACTATTTGTGGTAAACATCTTTATAAAGAAATCTTTCATTATTTTTTACCTTTATTTCATTTAGCAGCATTTCTCGCAAAGTTAGCTCTCTTCTTTTGCAAAGGAGTAGCATTAGGATTGTTAAGAACAGATCTGGCATGTTCCTGAACACTTTGTCCTGCCGCTTTTGCTGATTTAGTAAACTTTCCTCTATTTTCTTTTTTGATATGTATCTTAGCTCCTTTTTTCATCATTAATACATATTCATCTTTTATATCTTTTAAAGCTAAGGTGTTTTCTGAATTAAATTTTGAGTAGCATTCGTAAATCTGCTCTAAAATTTCGTTATTATATTTACTCATTTTAATTTAAAATTATTAAAGTTAATTATATATCATTGTTTTGCTTTTACAAAATTAATAACTATATTTGCAACGAACAAATAGTTCAATGTAAAAATTATAAAACTCAATTTTTATGGAAAACTTTCTTCAGTGAATAGAAAAAATTCTAGGTTTTTTAAAGAGTTATGGGTTTTTAAATATTCTTAAATCTTGCGTAGTCATTATTATATTTGCGCTTACGATGGCAATTGCGTTTAATCCTCGAGAAACATTATCAACTATTATTGAAATGGTTCATTCAATTGAGAATGAAAAGCATGCTTCAAACGAAGAAGTTAGACATCGTATTACGCCAATAATTAACGAACTGTTAGATAATTCTATTAAGGATTTAAACTGCGATAGAGCTTTTATTATGGAAGGACATAATGGAAAATCAAACGCAAGTGGTCTAGGATTCTATTACGTAGATATGACTTACGAACGATGCAAGAGAACAACCTTAGGTAGCTCTATTTATTGGCAATGTAAGGATATGCCAACTAGTATTTTTCCGTTTTTTAATTATTTAGACCAAAAAAGATATTTCTATGGCAATATTGAAAAAATGTCAGAAATTGATTACAAATTGGCTCAAATGATTAATATAAACAAAACTAATTTTATTGTAGCTGTAGAAATTCCAGAAGAAAATTCAGCTAATCGTTTTATGGGAATCTTAGGATATTCTTTTGAAGAAACTCCTACACATACTCAAGAACAAATTAAAAATTACATGTTAGAAGTTAGGCGAAGAGTTAAGATATTACTTTCTCTAACTTCTTTAGAAGGAGTCGATCTAGAACAATATAGAAGTAAAATATGCCTAAATTAAAAAATGTAAAAGAACAATATGTTAATGGTTATAAAGTAGATAAGGAAACAAAAAATGTAATCTATTCAGACGAAAGTCATTTGTATTTAGATAAAATAGATCAACAAAAATATATTTCTGTAACTACTTTAATTGGAAAATATGAGAATCCTTTTGATATTTTTTTCTGATCCTCATACAAAACTTGTGAAAAGTTGATGCCAAGTGAATCATTTCAACTATTAAAACAGACGTTGTTAGAAACTAAAAGATGAAATGATAATATGATTGAGAAATTAAATCTTGATCCTATTATTTTTGAGAAAACTAGAAAAGAAATTCAAAAAGGATATGATGATGAAAGAGCTAAATCTTGTGAGCGAGGCACTAAGATACATGCAAATTTTGAAGAAATGTATTATACTGCTGAAAAACAAGATTTAAAGAAGTTTGGGTTAGAAGGAACTTTTACGTGTAGAAAAGGGTATTACGAGTTGGATTTAGAAAAAGGAGTCTATCCAGAATTTTTAATTAGCTTAAAATCTTCAGACGGAATATTAAGAGTTGCAGGACAAATAGATTTGCTTATTAAAGATGGAAATGACATTTACATTTATGATTATAAAACAAATAAAGAAATTAAAAAACGATCGTATTATGATCAAAGTAAATGATCTAACATAATGATGAAATATCCATTAAATAATATTATGGATTGTAATTATTATCATTATACATTACAGTTATCTTTATATGCTTATTTATTACAACAAATTAAACCAGAACTAAACATTAAGAAATTAGTATTGATACATATAGATCACAATGATAAAGTTACAGAATATCCTGTGGATTATTTAAAAGATGATGTAGAAAGAATGTTAAAACATTATAAAAAGTGTTTAAAACAAGCTACTACTCTAGATAGAGACAAACCTATTGTTTTTTAATATGGGAAATATATTAGATATTATAGATGGACATGTAAATGAAATGTTTAATGCCAATGAGGAGTTGTATGAAAAAAGAATGAAAATATGTAAAGAGTGTCCATTATATAAATCAACTCCTATAGGACCGATATGTAATCCAAAACTTTATATTAATAAGTCTAATGAAGTGTCAGCTTATAAAAAAGAAGGATTTGTAAAAGGTTGTGGCTGTAGATTAAATGCAAAAACAAGATTATTTCATGGTAAATGTATTATAAGTAAATGGTAAAAAATTATGAGTAAATTAATTTTAAATAGTAATGATCCGACTATTGCGTCGGGATATGGAGCACAATTAGAAAGAACGATTTCAGGAGTTAGTGCTAATGAAGTTAAAGAACGTATTGAAATGGAACGTTTATCTGCAGCTTCAGCAGAATTAGAAGCAAACAAAGGATGGAAATCAGCAGAAGGTAAAAAAGTGCAAGCTACAGGATATACAGTTATATTTACAAAATATCCAAGAAATCCGTATCGAAAATATAAATCGGGAGCTGGTTTAATAATGGATGTTGATTCATATCATGTAAATTCATCAGGAGAAATGGAACAAGATGAATTAGGTGTAGTTTGTTGTAAAGTAGTTTCCGTAGGCCCTGAATGTAAATATGTAAAAGAAGGAGACGATATTTATATAAGAAATATTGGAGCAGCACCTGTTCCATTTGATTATAGAGGATATTGGGCAATAAGTGAACAAAATGTAATATGTAGAGTTGTAAACGATGATTAACGAAATAGAAAAAATATTTTATAATCCTGGAGACTTAGTCAGAGTTAGACATCGTAAATTAAGTAATGTCCCAGTGATGTACGTTGTGGAAAAAGTTACAAGATCTTATAAACACAACGATGAAACAGTAAATTCTTTTAAAGGAATTAAGTGTAGATGATTTAATGTTAATGGTGATCTTTGTGAAGAAATTTTTTCTTCGAAGGATCTTGAACGTGTAAAATAGTATGAAAGTATATTTTAATCGAATAGGAAATGTAGATCACATAGATTGTACATCTATAGAGTTTATTGAAATTCAAAACAATAGTAATATTTGGATGTGGTTAGATCTAGCTCAATTGCCAAAATGTTTAGGAGAAACAATTCCTGAACGAGTAGCGATGTATTTAGAGCTAAAGAAGAAAGGAATAATATTACAAAATACTGAAAAACATGGACGAAAACCAATTAATAGAATTCATAAAATGGATTCCAACAAAGATAAAGGAACTGCAAAATAAAACTCCAGAAGAAATAGTAAACGTATTAAATTCTCTTTCTAAAACTCCTAAAGGTCAACAACAATTAGAAACATTGATTAGCGCATTTAAATCAGAAAATGCAGCTATTCAACCAGATAAAGATACTAATAGTTTTAAAAAAGGAGGAAAGCTAGATTATTTAATTAATCGTTTTAAGGATGGAGGTAAACCAAAAGTTGTATCAACTTTAGATTACGCTCCAGGATATACGTCTAGACCAGTTGGAATGGATAAATTTGATTTTACAAAAGTTTTTTCAGATGGATATCGCGCAATACAATGGTCTAGTAAAAATGGAGCTATAAAACAATTACTGCAAGTTCCAAATACAATTGGGGGAACTATGAGAGAGATTTCTCCTAATAAACAGGATACTGTTTATACAAACACTTTTAATGGAGCTCGAGTTAGTAATAAAAAATTACCGTGATATACTCCAAAGAAAGAAAAAGATGAAAAGAAACAGAGGTATAATTATTTTAACTCTAGATTTTCAGAATATTACGAATCTGGAGGTAAAATAAATCCCTTTAAGTTAAAAGAATAATTATGACCGATATATTCCTTTATGATAATTCAACAGGAACACTTTCTTTAAATGTGTATGAGATATTGTTAGTTAAGGAATTCGAAAAACTCTATGATACCAGTAGGAATAAATGTAAAGAAGATCCTACTGGTATTCATAGATTAAGAGCTTGGAGAGAATTTAAGTATATTTTTTTAATGCTTGATTTTAAATCGCCATATTTAGAGTATATTGAGCAAGATAGACATGAACAAGCATTAAAAGATAGTGAAATGACTTTAGAAGAATGAGAAGATCCTGATTTTAAGGCAGCATGTCGTAAATACATGGAAATTAAAGATTCTTCTCGAGTTTTAAGTTTAATTAAAACTGCATTTAGAACTCTTGAAAAGCTTCGAGTATTCTTAGACAATATCGATTTTACAGATGTTGATGGCAATGGTAAATATCTGAATGATCCAAAAAAGATTTTGGAAAGTATAAGTCAGATAGGAAAAATGAGAGATAATCTTAAAGAATTAGAACTAAGTTACAAAAAAGATCAAGAATCGAAAGTCACTAAATATAGAGGTGACGCAGAACTTGGCTTAGATGATTAATAAATTATGGCTGAATTAAGATCAAAAAAGAAAAAAGAAGAAGTTCAGCGTCCAACAGAAAGATTAAAATCCTTTACAGAAAGATCAGAAGAGGAATTAATCAAAAGTTTAATGGACAAAATAATATCTAATAATGAGGAAGACACTGAAGAATCTGAATATTATGAAGGTGTTAAAGAGTATCATAAAAAAACTAATGGTTTATGAGACGTTTTATTAGATGATGAGATTAAATATTTTGATCCATTGCTAAGTTATGAATTAACTGGATATCGTCCAATTAATGAAACAGACGGATTAGATTTTGATCCAGATCCGTTTAGAGAAGTTGGACAAACTTATGAACGAACTGGAAAATATACTGCTCATAGAAAGGGTAGTAAACCATACGTCGATTTTTGAAGAGAACAAATTCGTCGTTGTGTAGAAGGATATACTGTAGGAAAATATAGAATAACTGGCGATCATTATTTTTTCCTTAATTTTTATAGAATGGGTATTGTTGATGATAAAAAGAAAGCTGGAGCTGGTTCTGAAGAGTCTTTTCCATTTTTTATATCAAAACAATACGAATTCTTCCATTATGTAGAAATTTGTGAATATTTAAAAAAGGATGTTATTGCTTTAAAATCTCGAGCTGTAGGATTCTCAGAAATCGGAGCTTGTTTAGGAGTTCGTCCTTTTATTACAACTAGAAAATTTAGAACTGTTTATACAGCTCATTCTGATACTTATGTAGACGATGTACTTGATAAATGTTGGTATCAATTAAACTGATTAAATAACAATACTGATGGAGGTATGAAACGAGTCCGTCAGAAAATTGATAATATTAAACAAAAACGTGCATCAAAAGTAGATAAAGAAGGAGTTGAGTCTGGACGTATGGCTGAAATCGAAGGTATCATTGCTGATAATCCTAGAAAAATTCGAGGAGATCGTTGTGATAGATTAATGTTCGAAGAATTTGGTTCTAACCCAGTATCTCGTACATCGTGGACTCAAGGAACCGCGTTAGTCGAAATCGGAGGTGTTAGACGTGGTATTAAAATTGGATGAGGAACTGGTGGTGACCAAGGACCATCATTAGACGGACTTTCAGAAATGTTCTATAATCCTGAGGAAGCAGGAATACTTCCGTATAAAAATACATATACTTCTGATGGTACTGTGCAATATACTGGATTTTTTATTCCTTCTTATACTTTTATGTTAGGATCTGAATTTACAGATCATAGAGGTGTCACAAATACAAAGAAGGCTAAAGAATTTTACGAAACTGTAAGAAAACAAAAATCAGGACAAGCGCTACTTGAATATTGTTCCGAGTTCTGTTTTACTCCTGAAGAAGCACTATTAAGACAAGGAGATAATATTTTTGATGCTATAGCACTATCAGATAGAATAACTCAAATTAGAGTCCATAAAGCAGGAATAAAACCAAGGCGAGTAGCGTTATTGTGAGATAAGACTGAAGGAGACGAATTAACAAAAGTTAAGGTTTTTGATAAAGTTGACAGTAATATTTTAGTTTATGAAGAACCTCAACTTGATGGAAAAGATCCTTATAAAAATTTATACGTTGCAGGTATCGACTCTATTGACCAAGGTACAGAAGACTCTGCTACACAAAAAGATGTTTCAGACTTTTGTATTGTAATAAAAAAGAGAGCATACGGTGCACAAGAACCTAAATATGTTGCTATATACAAAGAGCGACCTAGAGATATAAGAACTGCTTATGATAATGCTATGAAGTTACTTGCATGGTATAATTGTAAAGCTATGCTAGAACATTCAAAAATTAGCATTATAACATATTTTAAAAGTAAGAAAAAAGATAATCTTTTTATGAAACGTCCAAAATCTAGTCTAAGTGACATTAAGAGAGGTAATTCACAAATGATTGGAGTCCCAGCTACTGAAGCTATTATTAAACACGGATTGGAACTTATAAATACTTTTATTAACGATTATTGCTATTCTATAGATTCAGATGCAATACTTGAACAATTATTAAATTATTCTTATGAAAATAAAAGAAAGTATGACATTGTTGCAGCTATGGGAATGGCAGAAATTGCAGACGAAGAGTTAATGGGATTCAGTCCTAAACCTTCCCGTAGCATAGAAAAAGAATGGAGAGACTTTGGATGATTTACAAATTCAAAAGGTTATAAACAATTTGGAGTTATTGGAGATGAAGACTTTGGAAGATAAAGTAAGAGATGTAATAAAAGAAGCTTTAGAATCAGAATATATTGGAAATTTAAGTATTGTACAAGATGAAGATTCTTATACTCTTAAATTAGATTTAAATCAACATGAAGCTCCAATGTATTTTTCTTATCAAGGAACAGAAGATGAATTCCTTGAATATTTATCAAAAGATTTAAGACAAAGACAAATCGATCGTGCTAAGTATTATAAAGGAGTAATGGTTGATACAGGTAACGATGATCAATATTATATTGTATTAGAATGAACAAAACCGAAATCCAATTAATAGATGATGCTATTAATGAGTTAGTCTACGAAAAGGTTAAACTTAGAAAAGCATACCAATACTATCACTGTCATCGAGATGCAGATCAATTTAAAAGCCTTGAATTTAATTACGGAATAGGTACACCTACAGCTGTAAACTTTACTCCATTAATTAAAAAGCATATCGATGTTTTAGTTGGAAAGTATCTTGAGTTAGAACCTGATTTAAAGATTTCTTGTAAAGACTCATTAACAGTTAATAATATAATGCGAGAAAAACAATTAAAAATTGATAAAGCATTATATGATTACTTACACCAGTATTTACAGAACAATATTATTTCTGTATTACTTGATAATAAAGAGATAGTAAACGATCCTTTCATAGAAAAGGAATTAAAAAATATTCAAGATAATTTAGATAGAACTTTTGTATCAGATTACGAAATAGCTGCACAAAACATACTACGATATTTAAGACAATCTAGAAATATCGATATGAAAAATAAAATGCGGCAAATATTTACAGACTTACTAATAAGTGGACTCTGCTATTACAGAACTAGACCAACCGATAGTGGAAAAAATATTAATTTCGAAGTTTTAAATGTATTAAATACATTTGTAGAACGTAATCCTAATTCACCTTATTTAGCTGATTCTAGAAGAGCTGTAATTCGTAAAATGATGACTCGCGAAATGATATTAAGTGAGTATCGTAGTGAACTTACAGAAGAGGCAGTTAAAAAGTTAAACGATGTACCCAAAACTGGAGAAACATACTCTACTACTTATTTAGTAAGAACTTCATCTGTTCCGCCTGACGGCATACCAAGACCTGATTTAACTCCTGGAATTTTAGGAGGTCTAGAAGCTTATCCAGCATTACCAGCAGATGAAGGAATGACATCTAGATACAATCCTCACTTAATTACTGTTTATGAAGTAGAATGATTAGCTGTAGATGAAAAAACAGGCAGATTATCTCGACACGAAGGAGTAAAAATTGGAAATGAAATTTATATTACTAGAGGTGAAGTAGATTCAGTAGTTAGATCATCAGATTCTCCGAATAAATGTAGATTATCTATAAACGGTATGTTTTTCTTAGATACCAATGGAGAACCGTTTAGTTTAATGCTAAATACTATGAATCTTCAAGATAAATATGACCTATTACTTTTTTATAGAGATAATTTAATTGCTTCTTCAGGTACAGTTGGAGATTGGTTAGATTTGGCTAATTTACCAACTTCTTTAGGTGTAACAATGCCTGAAAGAATTCAAAAATGATTAGCTTATAAGAAAAACGGAATTGGAATAATTGACTCTTCTCAAGAAGGACAACCTTTAAATACAATATTTAATGGGTTTGACGACACTGTTAAAGCACAAAGTATCCAAGCGATTCAATTAGCAATTCAATCTATTGAACAGCAAGCATCTTCGATTACTGGAGTACTTCCTGAAATGTTAGCTCAATATGAACAAAGAGATGCGGTTAGTAATGTAAAACTTGGAGTTACAACTTCAGGATTATTAACAAAACAGTATTTTGATTATATGGATACTATTTATAAAGAAGTAAATTATGATTTACTTAATCTTGCTAAAATAGTATATCCAAACGGTATGCAAGGAATTATTGTAATGGGAGATAGATATTCTCAAATATTTACCGCACTTCCTGAACATTATACTGTTACTGATTTTGATATTCATATTGAAGATAGTACTGCTACTTTTAGAGATCGAGAAACTATTAAAGCTTTAAGTACAGAATTAGTTAAAGCTGGATTTGCTGATCCAGAAATGATTGTAAATATTGTTGCTGCAAAAAATATGACAGAGCTTAAACGCTACGTTGAACAATCTATGAAGATTAAAAAAGAAGAAACTTCAATGATACAACAGTTACAACAGCAGTTACAACAAAAAGATCAACAAGTTAAAGAACTTGAAAAACAGAATCAACAACTACAATCACAATTATCACAATTACAAAATCAAGCTAATCAAATCGAACAAGCTAAGATTGAAATTGAACAGCAAAGAGTAGAATTAGATCACGAAAAAGTTAAGAATGATAAGACTTATCAAGATCAAACCATTGAGGTTAAAAAGCAGCAATTACAAGCTCAAGTAGCACAAATGTTTGATCAAAACCCATATAACGACAAAATTAAACAAGTTAATTAATGGACAGTAGACTTTTAATCGAATTAGTTGTTGATAATAATTGTAACTTAGTCGTTGTCGATAATACTAATTATGATTCTTGAGATGGAACAGAACAAGATATAGTAAATCATGCTGTTTTAGAGCTATTAATGGATAAAAATAAAGATATTATAAATTCTTCAATAAAGCCTGTATATCACAGAAGAGGATATTTATTAAATGCGTTTTCGTCGATATTTAGACTTCCTTTTGATGGAACTTATACATATCGAAAACTTATCGTTCCATGTTTAGAACATTTTTTATCAGATAACGTTTATCTAACTGAAAACAAATACTTTTATTATCAAGGATCTTTTTATTACTCGACAAAAAATTTAAATAGTGTTAGTGAAATATCTAGTGCTACTAAAATTGACGATTTTAATATACTTTGAGATAATAAAGAAGATCAAGGATTTTTCTGATTTGACGATAATATATTCTCTATTTGTAAATTAGAAAAATGCTTATTATCTTTGCAAAAGAAAATAATAAATTTGTGTTACACAAATCAGTGTGTTACAAATAGTGATATAAAATACAAGAGAGATTTCATCTTAGATTCAATATTTGTGTTAAAATACTTAATTACCGCGCACAATTTTACTGAAGCACAAAGAATACTAGATAATTTATCTTCGTGCGGTAATGTTTGCGGAGATGAATTTAATTCATCATTAACTAACGATTGCAACTGTGGAAATACTATATAAAAAGTTATACACTATATATGTAAATGAATTATTAAACTTAAATATTGGATATTCGTTTAATAATTCTTCTCTATGTCTAATGAATGAAATTATAAACGCTATATATTACATTAAACAGGGAAATCCAACTAATGATGAAATAATAAAATTAATTCAATATTATGGAGAAATATAAAGATTTACTTCCTTCCTCAGATATTGAATCATCGAGAGACCACTACGGTCTTTATCACTCTAGAGACTTTTACAAAGGTAAATCTCTTAATTTTGCTAATCAGTGAGCCAAAGGTACACATTATTTTGATGATGAATATATTACCGACTTTGTTGCTTATAAAGGAACTTTATTAGCATGCAAAAGAAGTCATTTATCAAGTGAAGATAATGAACCTAAATTAATTTATGACTCTGTAAATGATATTCAACAAGCTATTGGAGTAGACTCTCCTTTTTGGGATTTTGTACTTGCAGGAACTCCTGGTGCAACTGGAGACCAAGGAAAGCAAGGTCAGGTGTACGTTCCGAAGTACAGCGAGTCTACTGGAGATATAACTTGGACAATATCAGATACTCCTCCTTCAGAAATTGAAGCCGCTCACGTAAAAGGCGAAAAAGGAGATAAAGGAAACGGAATTACTTCTATTAAATTAAAAGCAGAAGAAGAAAATCAAAATGTTTATACTATTACATACGATAATGGACAAACTTTTGATTTTTCAGTTCCAAACGGAGTAAACGGAGAAGATGGTAGAGGAATCTCGAAAATTATTGGTCCAGTATCTGATGGTTTAGTAGACACATATACTATAAAATATAGTGATGATACTTCTTCAACATTTACAGTAGTAAATGGTCGAAATGGTAAAGATGGAGCACCAGGTAGTGATGGTAGAGACGGAGCCCCAGGAAAGGACGGTAAAGATGGTAAAGATGGTAATGATGGAAAAGCTGCTACTATTAGAATTGAATCTGTTGAAACTGGAACTCCAGGCAGTAATGCATCTGTTATAAATGTTGGAACTGCTTCAGAAGCCGCATTTAAATTTATTATTCCTAGAGGAGAACGTGGAGAACAAGGACCTAGAGGAATAGGAGAAAAAGGAGAACCTGGAGAGCAAGGCCCAGAAGGTAAACGAGTTAAACTATATAGAGACTTTTCAGACGATACTATTAAATGAGGATATGACGGAGAACCAATAAGTGAATGAACGGTTCTTTGTTATATGGAATATTTAAAAGGTGTTAGTGTTGTCGATGTAGATATTACAGACGACGCTCATCTAAAAGTTACTCTTTCTAGTGGACATTATACTTATAATGTAGATGAAGATGGAAATCCAATAAAAGACGAAAACGGAAATATTATCTACGATAAGTGAGTTCCAGATACTATTATTACTGAAGGAAAAGCTGCTGCAACTTTAACTGCAGGAGAAGTTACTATGCTAGATCCAAATAGTGATCCATACATTGAAAATGTTGGTACTATTAAAGATCCAATTTGAAATATTTCTATTCCTAGAGGTTATACTGGAGAACATGCTGTACATGTTGGGCCAGAAGATCCCGTAACTTTTAAAAATAATCATTTAGACGATAAAAATATTCAAGCTGCATATAAAAATGCAGAGGATATGATTTGAGTCGATACAACAGAAGATTCTGATTTTGATCACATTAATTCTATATATCATGGATATAAAGAAGCTGGAGGTTTACTACCATTTGAAACTTTTAAGCAAGCTTTTGCAAATTTAGCTTCTGTTGGATTAAATATTACAATAGTTAAATCGTTTGAAGATTTAGGTGAACCTGATGAAAGTAAAACTAATCAAATATGATTAGTTCCATCTGACGATCCTTCAGCAAACGATTTATATATCGAATATATTTGTATTAAAGACTCCACATCTGATACATATGTTTGAGAAAAGTGGGGTTCTCAGTCAACTACAATTTCGTTAGACAATTATTATACAAAAGATGAAGTAGACGAACTATTACAAGATGTCTCTTCTACAATATGAATTCCATTATAAAAATAAATTATGGCAGAAAGTGTAAAATTTAAATACGGAACAACCATTGAAGGAAAGTCTCCAGAAGCTGGTGATTTCGTAGCTGTTAACAAAGGCATGAGTGCTGGAGATGATGATGCTAATAATAAATTCGGTTCTCTTTATAGAGGAAAGAAAATCTTAGGCACCACCGAAGCTGATAAACTGGTCACTACAGCTAAAATTACAGTAGCTGGTTTAAGTGGCAATTTAGGAGCAGGAATCGCAAACGGCGATGAAATTCCAGCTGGTACAAGTCTTCAAGAGTTTTTAACTATGCTCTTAAGTAAGGAATTAAACCCTGATGCTGCAACGAAACCAAGTGTTTCTATTTCTGGTAATTCTAAAATGGGATTAAAAGAGGTTTACTCTACAGTAACAGTTCCTGCTGTTAATATATCAACTAACAACGGTAAGTTTAACAATAACGGTTGGACAGAACCTGCTCAGCCTGCAGTAGAAGGAGTTACTTGGTCAGCTAAAACAATTACTCCTAGTGCCCAAAGTGGATTTACTGGATATGCTCCAGAAGCAGGAGAAAGTATTGCACAGGCAACATCTGTAAAGATTGCGTTAGGTTCTAATTCAGTTACTTATACAGCTACTGGTACTTATACAGCTCCAACAAACAAACCTATTACTAACTTAGGAAATGAGTATTCTGGATCAGAAGCAACTTTCGTTGGTGGTTCAGCTTCTAATACAGATACTACAACTGCAACTGGAGTTTATCCTGTATTTACTAATAACGAGTCTACTTTAACGGCTCAAGCAAATACTAAGCTTGCTCTTACTGAAGAACCTTCATTCGAAGTTAGCTTTAATAGTGAGTTAGCTGCTGGACAGTTTATTATGGTAGCTATTCCAGACGGATTCACAGTTTCTAAGGTAGAAGCTTTCAATACAGTGAGTAACAAATATGAAACTTACGGCGGACAATCAAAATTTGCTGCTGAAGAGTCAAAAAGAGATATTAATGGCACACAAGTTCAATATCAGTTATGGACTCGTCAAGGAGATAACAAGAGCGATGCTATTAAATACAGATTCACATTAAGTAAAAAATTAAGTGCATAATTATGGCAAGAGGTACAAATACATTTAGTTTAGGTGCTGGTTTTAATATAACTGGCCAGGAACCTATTGATTCCAGAATTGTTGTTAGTGCGTTAAGTGATCTTACTACACAAGAAACTTGGAATGGTGTAGGTCTTTATAATGGATTAGTTGTAGCTGTTACTGAGTCATCAACATTATATGTACTTAAAAATCGTGATGATGTAACTAATCCAGAATCATGGGTGGCAGTAGGCGGAGATGTATCTGCAGATTTAGGAGAACTTAAATCAGATGTTGAAGGTTTAAAAACTAGTAAACAAGATAAAGTAGTTGCAGGAAACGGTATTGATATTAGTGATGGAAAAACCATTGCTATTAAAATCGATCCTGCTGGTTCAGGACTTGAAGTTGGTCCTGATGGCTTAAAAGCAGTTATCCCAGAGGCAGCTGAATATACTATTGCTGCTGCAGATTCGCCAGCAGAAGGATATTTAAAGAGCTACGAACTTCGTAAAAACGGAGAAAAAGTAGGAGTCTCTATTGATATTCCTAAAGATTTAGTAGTTACAAAAGGTGAGGTCAAAGAAGTAGAAACTCCAGACGATCCTTATTCAGGCGCTCAAGTTGGAGATTTATACCTTGAACTTACTATTGCTAATCAAGGAACACCTGTATATATTCCTGTTAAATCATTAACAGACGTTTATACTGGAAGTACTTATATTAGTGTTGACGCTGGAGTTATTTCAGTTAAGTATGATGATTTAAAGAATCAGATTAACACTGACTTAGTTGCTCCTGTTTCAAGTAAAGTAACTGCAGTTGAAGGAAAAGTAACAGCTCTAGAAGCAACAGTTGGTACTGCAGAAAGCGGTTTAGTTAAAGACGTTACTGATTTAAAAACGAATTTAGATCAGAAAGTCGATAAAGTTGAGGGAAGTTCTTTAATTACTTCAGAAAAACTTGCTTTAATTGACACTAATGCTTCTGAAATCGCTGGTTTAAAATCAAGTTTATCTGCTAAACTTGATAATACAGCTACTGTTAATGGTCAGGCTTTTGTTGAAGGAGCTTGTACTATTGATGCAACTCAGATTAATATTAAAGATAAAGTCGGAGGTAATATTGCAGGAACTCCTGTTGAATCTGTTTTAAAGGATTTAGATAGCCGAATTACTTCAGCTGTATCTGGTGGTTTAACTAGTGTTACTGCTGGTAATGGTATTGAGGTTTCTGGAGTTGAAGGAAACAGCCAGACTGTATCTGTTAAGAAAGACGCAAAAGAAAATAATATGGTAGAGATCAGTACGTCTGGTTTATTTGTTCCAGATATGAATGCGTACTGGGAAGAATTAGCATAAATTTTATTTATATAAATTATGGCAATTGTAAAATTTGGTAAAGTCGCAACCGTAGGTAGTTCAGGTTTAACTGCTGGTAAAATATATTTTGAAACATCAACAGGTTTAATTAAAGTTGCTAAATCTGCAACAGAAGTTGATGTTTTTGGGGGCAACGTTAAAGACGCTACCTATAGCGATAATATACTGACTATTACAAAGACAGACGGCAGCAATATCACACTTAACTTTAGTGATATTGCTTCCGCTTCTGGCGTAATGGCAGTATTTAATGAGATTAAAACAACTGCATTAAAATCAGTTGAAGGTTCTACAACAGCAAACGGATCTAATGTTACTGTAACATTAAAAAATACAACTTTAGATGACAAAGCACAGAATAAAACATTTACTATTCCTGTTGCTACTGAGTCTGCACAAGGTACTACAACTTGAGCTAAAATTAAAGAGTTAGCTAAAGCTGAGGCTGAAACTGTTGCTGGATCTGTTTATAAAGTTAAAGGAACAAAGGCTACTATTGACGAAGTATTAGCTGTTGAAGATGCAACAATAGGAGATGTTTATAACGTTACTGCTGCATTTACTCTAAATTCTCAGAAATATCCAGCAGGAACTAACGTTGTATTCGTTGGCCCTGGAGAGGAAGGAGAACCTGATCCTTCTGCACAAGCTCAGTGGGATGCTCTTGGAGGTACTGTTGATTTAACACCTTATGTAACAACTTCTTTTGTTAATTCAGAGTTAGCTAAAAAAGCTAATACAGACCACACTCATACTAAGAGTCAAATTACAGATTTCCCAACTAATGTATCAGAATTTACTAATGATGCAAATTATGTAACTGAAACTGTATTATCTGGAAAAGGATATATTACAAAGACAGCTGCAGATGCTGCATATGATGCAAAAGGAGCCGCTGCAGGCGTACAAACTACTGTAGGAAATTATACTGTAAATGGAATTAAACTTTCTACAGGTACAATCGTACTAAATGGTTCAAATGTTAATTTATCTAGCTCTTATGCTACATCTACATCTGCTTATGCTGAACCTGCAAAAGGAGAATCTTTAGATGTTGCAATTGGTAAATTAGCTAAAGGAGTTGCCGAGGCAAAAAGTAGTGCTGCTGATGGTGTTCAATCATTTGGTGGACAAACAGGAGCAATTACTGTAGATACAACAAATTCTACTAATGGTGCTGTTAAATTTGCAATGTCTGGCAAAAATTTAACAGGTACTGTTAATGGATTAAAATCTGCAGCTTATACTGATTCAAGTGCTTACGCAACTGCTGCACAAGGCGCAAAAGCTGATACTGCATTACAGAAAGCTAGTATTACTTCTGGTTCTGCTAATGGTACTATTGCTGTCGGTGGATCTGATGTTGCAGTTAAAGGTTTAGGATCTGCTGCATACACAGAATCAACAGCATACGATACTAAAGGATCTGCTTCAACGGCAGAAACAAATGCTAAACAATATGCAGATTCTTTAATGACTTGGGAAGAATTTGAATAACATAGATAAGGGATAGGGGTTATCCCTATCCCTTTTTATTTTTTTACTTAGGTTAAATATGGCAATTGCAAATAAATTTATACATTTTAACACTGAGGCTGGGTTTAAAAATTATTTATTTACAGGAAATGGATCTGGAGGAGGATTTTTAAACCAAGAAGGTACAGATTTAGACAATGAAATTTATTCAGTAAAACCAGAAAAACAAGAAGAATGAAATAAGTTTAAAAATTATACTTGTTTTATAAAAGATACTCAAAAAATATGAACTCATGAAAAGTTTTATGGAGGAACTAATAAGGCATATAATTTAGATACATTAATTGCATCTAATGATACAGAAGTATTAAAAAAACAATACGATATACTTTTAAATATCTATAATTCTAAAATTCCTATATTTGGGTATTCATCATTAATGTCTGGAATTCTACCTTTAGTATTAGGTAAAATGTCAGATGATACTATAGGTATTTCTTTTTTAATAAATCAAGGTGATATTGATCATCCTAGTATTTGTATGCCAGGAGGCATGAACTTTTTGTTAAAAAGTGATGGAACTAAAACTATGAATGGCTATGGTGCTCCGAGGTTTTCAATTACTATTCCTAAAGTTAATGGCACTGCAAATGCAGGTACATTATATGAAATGTCTAGAGCTGATCACGTACACCCTGCACAAACTTCTGTAAGTGGAAATGCTGGAACTGCTACTAAATTAGAAACATCCAGACTCATCTCTCTTAGTGGAGATGTGTCAGGAAATTCTTATTTTGATGGTTCTAAAAATATTACTATTAATACAAATTTATCTAGCATTGATGCATCTAAAATTACTTCAGGAACAATTGATATAGAAAGACTTCCAAAAGGAGCATTAGAAAGATTAGTTGTTGCTGAAAATCAAACAGCTCGTTTTCAACTAACATCAGATGATGTTCAAGAAGGAGATACTGTAAAACAGGAAGATACTGGAGTAATGTATTTTGTTGTAGATATAGATAATCTTGATAATGAATCTGGATATAAAGTCTATACAGCTGGATCAGCCACAAGTGTACCTTGGAGTGGAGTAACTAACAAGCCAAGTACTATTTCTGGATATGGAATTACTGATGCAAAAATTAGTAATGGCACTATTACATTAGGGTCACAGTCAATAACTCCAATTTCTAATTTATACGTTAATGATGAAAGTGGAGACAATTATAAAGTTACAGAGCAAATTGTAATAGTTGGAGATGATAATACTATTACTACAGGAGTACAGGGTAATGAAATTAAAATTTCACATAATTCTGAAGATGGATTTTTACATGTTCCAGCAACAGGAACTACTAGTCAGGGAAAAGTATTAACTGCGGGAAGTACGGCAGGTAGTATGTCTTGAGAAGAACTTCAAATACCAACAGCATTACCTAATCCATATTCTTTAATAATTAATGGAACTACATATAATGGTTCTAGCGAAGTTACATTAGATATAGGCTCAGATTCTGTAAATTATAGTACATATTTATACTCAGCTACATCAATAGGTACAAGTAATTCTGTTGGAATTAATGCTAATACTATTTATTATCCAAATTCTAGTACAAAAAGTACTAGTAGTTTAACTATTTATGTTAATGTAAATAATTTTATTAAAAAGAATTCAACTATTGTAGTAGTTACAGGAACAAGAACTGTTAATATTTCGTATTCTGCAACGTATGGCCAAGTAATAAAACAAAATAATATATTAACTACAGGTACTAACACATCTAGTTATAGGATATATTGTTTTACATATATAGGAAGTTTAGGAACTTATCTTAGTTCATCTGTAGTAGCTGTTAATTGTGCTGAATATAGTGCATAATATTTAATATAATAAAATTATGAATACACATTCTAAAAAATATTATAATCAAGAAACAGGAAAGTGGGAACCTTTATATGCAACAGAAGGAATGTCTGCATATGATGCTGCAAAGTTGAATGGATTTACTGGAACAGAAGAAGAATTTAATGCCGCATTGTCTGAAATGCCATCTATTATCGGCACTGTTTATAATCAACATTCCTTAGCATCTATAACTTCAGATGTAAAAATATTTGAAACTGGAGTTCAAACTTCAGTAACTTTAACAGCAAAAGTTTTATTTGATGGAAAAGATACTACTCCAAGTTCATTAACATTAAAAAGAGGGGACCAAATAATTTCAGAAAGTGTTGATCTAGATACCATAGACGATTCTATTTCTGAAACGACTAAGTATCAATTAGATGCTGAAGTGTATAAAGGAGTAATTAAACATAGCGAATTAACTATTTCATCATATTATCCTCAATATTTTGGATCTTCTAGCAAAGAAGCTATAACAGCAGAAGACGTTCTTACATTAGTAAAACAACCTATAAAATCATCTCCAGTAGGAAATATAACAGTTGAAGTTGGAGAAGGAGAATATCTGTGATTGTGTATTCCTTCTACAATGAAAATCAATAAAGTTACTTCCTCTGGTTTTGATGTACCAATGAATTCAAAGATAACTTTAGATGTTGAAGGAAAAACATCATACGATTGCTATAGAAGTGCATCAACATTTAAAGCTGGAACTTTTAACGGAGTTATATCATAATGGCAGAAATAAAAATTTACGGAACTCTTGTTAATATGACTACTGATCAAAAGCTAGCATTAACAAGACAGTTGTATGATGAAACACTGGAAAAGTTCCAAGATATTATAAATAAAGAAACCGAAGATAACATAAATACTATTAATGAATCTATTTCTTCAATCACTTCTAATTTAGAAACTATAGTTGTAGATAATTTAACCTCAGATGATACTACTAAAGCTTTATCTGCTAAACAAGGAAAAGTTTTAAAATCATTAATAGATGCTATTAAAAGTTTTTCTATTATAGTTCTACAAGAAGGAGAAGATTTACCAGAAACTGGAAATCCTAACACTATTTATTTCAAGAAAAAAGAAGGTTCTGATAAAGATATATATAACGAATATATTTATATTGAAACAGCTTGAGAACTAATAGGAAGTACAGAAGTAGATTTATCAAATTATTATACTAAAGATCAAGTTTATTCAAAGGCAGAAGTAGATGAAAAAATTCCAGATATTGAAACTGTGGCTAGTGGATCTGGAAATGTAATAACGTCTATTACAGTCGATTCTGAGAATAAACATAAAATTAATATTTCAAAGGATATTGACGTATATACTAAATCAGAAATTGATTCTAAATTATCTGATTCAGAATTAGGAGATGTAATTGCTGCTGCAGAATTTACAACTGAAAATAGAGTAATTGTAGCTAATGGAGCTGGTAAAGTAGTTAAAGATTCAGGTATTCTTATAGAAAATTTAGCTTTAAAATCTTACGTTGATGAAAAAGAAATAGCTTGAGATAAAGTTACAGGAAAACCTGAAACTTATGCTCCAAGTGAACATAAACATGATATTACAGATATTAACGATTTTCCAGAAATCCCTGATCCAATTCAAGTTGATTCAGAATTAAGTTCTTCGTCTGAAAATCCAGTACAGAATAAAGTAATTGAGGCTGCTTTAAAAAATAAACTAGATTCTACAGCTTTAGAAAACTATTATAATAAAGAAGAAGTTGATTCAAAAATTAGTGCAGCTGGAGGTGATGTTGTAGCAAGTGGAGATCTTACTTCAAATAATTTAATTATTGGAGCAGGTCCTAAATCAATTAAAGACTCTGGTACTACATTATCTTCATTAGCAACTAAATCAGAAATATCTACTCCGACTACATTTGCTTGAACTGATGGCACTACTTCTGGACCTACGGGTTCTCTTAGTGGAAGTAACATGGAGCCTGTAACGTATCCTGCTATTCCATCAGCTTCTAAAACAGCATCTGGAGTAGTTACTACTGGAGAACAAGCGTTTTCTGGAGAAAAGACGTTTGATAGTGTTACATGCGAATGAGGTCTTACTGTAAAAAGACATAGTGAGTCGGATTATCCAAGAATAGATTTTATTGATGGAAACTTTCCATATGGATCTTCTTATATTACTCCTATGAAATATACAGGAACTTCTGCTAAAGCTGAAAAAGTAGTCAATAAACTTAAGTTTACAGGTGACGTTACGGCAGAATATGACGGATCTTCTGAAGTTACTATTAATATTTCTAATAATTCATCAGAAATTCCAATTGCTTTACCTAATCCGTATCCTATTAAATTTACAGGAGCTAGTACATCATCTTACGATGGAAGCAGTGCAGTTACAGTAAATATTCCAAAACCTTTAACGTATTATAAATATACTTATTCAGCCACTGGTGTTGGAAGTAATACTGGAAATGGAATAGAAGCAAATCAATTTTATTATCCAGATCCTATTACAGAAAGTGTTTCAACAGACTTTACAATAATGGTTAAAGCAGATGTATTTAATTCTGAAAAGTCTTGTTCTATTGTTGCAGTTAAAGGAACAAGAACTGTAAAATTTGAATATACTTCTGTATACGGAACCTTAGTAAAACAAGTAGATATTTTAACAACTGGATCTAGTGAATCCTCATATAGATTATATGCTTTTACGTATGTTGGAGGAACTGGTTCTAGCACTATAGTTGCTGTTAACTGTGCTGAATATGTTGCGTAGATATTTTTTATTCGAAAAAATAAATTTATAAAAACAAAATATTTGGGATAAAAATTTATCCCAAATATTTTGTTTTTTAAAAATTACAATTTATCTTTGTGATAGTAAAAATATAGTATATGACAATATGAAAATGAACACGGCTTCTAGATTAGCAATATTAGCTAATCTGCCTGAACAAGGTACGGTTTTAGAAATGATCTCTAAACGTAACATAAGGAAAAAAATTGATTTTACAAGTGAAGAATTTGCAAAATTAAATTTAAAAGAGAACAATGGAAGAATAACTTGAACTCCTAGAACATCAAGAATAATTGATGTTGAATTTAATGATGCAGAAAAAGCACTACTAAAATCAATCATAAATATAATGGATAATAAGCATATTATAACTGATAATCTTCTAGATTTTATAAACGAACTTCAACAACAATAAGATAACATACAATTTAAGGGTTATGTATGATGCAAAACAAACGTATGATGTGAATATGAACATAAAAAGAACTCGTATGTAAGTTTTGTAATGTTAGATTGAGGGAAAAATTAAATTAAAATAAGAACAATACACTAGGTTCCCAATATATCCTTTATAATATTACAAAACGTATCATACAAGTTCAATATACTAAAGACGTCTAGTATATTGTTCTATTTATTAACCTTTAAAACTTTAAATTGTATGGACGTAGTTGAAAAGAAAGAGATTGTACATGAGTACGATCAGTGTGACCATAATCCATATTGGGGACGTTATGGTTGGAATTATCGTGAACCCGCTTCTAAAGGTGTTGCAGGAGCAGGTTTAGGTCTTGGTATTGCTGGTACAGCACTGGGATTATTAGCTCTTGGTGGAAGAGGCTTATTTGGTTTAGGCGGAAACACTGGAGCTGGACAGATTGCATATGATTATGCAACAAACTCTAATCTACAGTATGTAGAAAGAAAACAATGCCAAAACTATATAGATTTAACAAAAGAATTTTATCAGGGAAGAATCACAGCGATGCGTGAATTAAGTGAAGCTATTTACGATCTAGAAGGAAAATTAAATAGTAATTCATTTAATTTATACAAAAATCAACGTGATCAATTTGATTCATTATCTGAGAGAATCGGAAAATTAGAAACAGATGCTGCTGTTGCTGCTGCTGTAGAACCATGGAGAAGTAAAGTTCTTCAAATGCAAATCGGTAATGTTGCTGGAATGGTTGAACTTGAAGCTGAAAGACGTTGCTGCGCTGATAACAAGATTGTTAACTATACTAATAGTACATTCTATCCTATCAATGTAGCTAACGTAACTGTTGGTACAACTTCAACAACTAGACAAACATCAAATCCACTTTGTGGATGCTGCGATGGAGATTTTGGAGCGCGTGGTGTGAAATTAGCAAGTAAATAGTAGTTATGTATCCTGTTAATCAAGTTTTCCTAGGTAATTCAGATCCGTTATTATCAAATACTGATATTACAGATCAACTGCAGAGATTAAAAGCTTATGAAGCACAGTTACTTAAATTACAAACTCCTACTGCTCAGGAATTAATTTGGGATTCAATAGATAAAGAAATGACTTCTTTATCGGAGAGTCAAAAAGCGAAATTTTTTGAAGATAAAGAATATAGTGAAATAACAGCTTCTCTTCAAAATATGGTTCAAATTGAATTACTAAATTTAGTAAAATCAAAAATCGAAAGCACTCCAGAGGGACGTAATTTATTACAAAGACAATTAGAAATTGTTCGGACGCTAAAAAAGAAAATCGTGCAGGAAACAGATAATGAGATGGCTATCTTTAATAAGTTCAGAGAATTTTCTAAAGATAATCCTAGTTTAACCTATGAAGAATTTATAAAACAATGGCGCAGCATGTAGATACAATAATGGGTAATTTACATAAATTTATTGATATGAAATTATCTGCATTATCTCAAGAAAACCCATTGTTAGCTTTAATAAAACCTTTAGCTTCTAGAGCTATAGATAATAATCTTTATAAAATTGAATTTTTATTAAAGCAGGTTTCTGATAAGGATGGGTTAGTAGATATCGATGGCATTTTAACAGAGATGTCTGAAAATATTTTAAATACAAAGCCATTTAAATTGGATACTGGGTTACTAGGAGAACTTGAGATAGGATCTGGAAAAATAAAGATGGATATTCCAATGATGAATAAATCACTTGTTTTAAATCAACAGGATTTATTAGAGTTAAAAAATATGCTTATTTAACATAAATGAAGATGAAAAGGATGGTATACTATATGTACCATCCTTTTTATATTTTAAATATTATAATAATAATGGGAACATTATCTAATAATTCTAAAGTCGGAGATAAAGGTAAAGATTTAATTTTGCAGACTTCAGGTAGAGTATATGTTCAGGTTAAAGATAGATTTTATGAGATAAAATTTAGAAACGAAGAAAAAGAAGAAGAAAAACAAATTCCTCCAATAATATTTATTGAAGATAGTTCAGAATTAACTGAAGAATATCCTTACCCTGGAGATGATTATTTAATTATTTCAAACGATGGAAAATTTTTTCGAACTTCGGACAATACTTATTATCAAATAGAATTATCCCAGACAACAACTACTACTTTTAATTCTCCACTTATAATTAATACATTAGAGGCTCCATTAAAAATATCTTCAACACAGTTAGTTAAAAATTTAAACTCAGAATATTTAAATGGAATTACTTCAGATAAATTTGCTAGAAAGGATATAGAAGAAAGTATTAATAAATGAACTATAAAAAATTTAAATAGTAATTATATATCAAGTAATAACGATTCAACAATATTGGATTTAGAAAACAGTATTTTAACTATTAACACAATTAGAGTAAATTCTATAATTAATAGTTCTGAATCAGAAGATTCAAATTCACAAGAAGAATCTAATTCTAATATTGATGTTATTAACAAACCTACATATTTTAGCAATGGAATTCAGCTTTTGTCAGTAGCTACAATTGATAAAATGCAATATTATTTTAGTGAAGAAGGAAGCGATGAATTACAATATGGAAATGAAAACGCAGAAGTAGGTGGTTTTTCGATTGCTGATTTAATATTAGAAGCTTATGATAATGGATTTTTAATTCCAGAATCAGAAGATCAAAATATATCTTATTTTGCAAATTTATTAACAACTGCTGAAGAATTTGTCAATGGATCTTGAATGGCACACACAATAACAGACAATGATTTTTCTTATAGCGAAGATGATTCTACTTATAGAAATTATTTCTATCTCAGATTTACTCCTAAAGAAAGATCTGTATTTGAATCAGTTACGTATGGAGTAGATAGCAACTGTGCAATAAAAATATATGATCGTTGATATAACATCTCAAATTATACTGGAGAAATTAAAAATAAATACAAAGGTATTACATTTGAATGCACTATAGACAATAGTACTTTAAAAGCAGGAGATATATTATCTGGATCTGGCAGTGATGGAATTTTAGAAGCACTAGTAGTAGGAAGCACAGAAAATAAAATTAGATTAATTACGTCTGGAATTGATTGTTGTTTTGAATATAAAGTTCCTTTAACAAGTATTGAAGAATGAGAGCAATATCCTCCAGAGGAAGATTCAGAATCTTATGATGAATTTTTATCAGTAACCAGTTGCGAAGATACACAAGATTTAGAAAGAGGTAAAACTATTTCTGCAAAATTAAAAGTAGGAAATATATTATTTACAGGGGATTCTGAAAATATAATTGGTAATATCACAGGAATAGAAAATTCAATATTCGGAACTTTAGAGGGATATGGTCTTTCATCAGAAGGAAACTGTTATTTTGTTAATCCTGGTATTGCTTGAACAAACGAGTCAGGAGAAGCATATATAAAATTGACTAATCAATCAGATTCTTTTATTGGTGGATCAGAAGGAACTTCGTGAATTAATATCAAATCTAATGGAGACTGTTCCATTAAATGTTTAGATATGTATGACATAAATACAACTGGAAGCTGCTTTTTCGGACCAATTACTATATATAAAGATGGTAGTGCTATTATTGGAAACAGAAGTAATGCTATTAGCATTGATTCTTTAGGTCAAGTTTCTATTCCAAAAAGTTGTATAGTTGAATAATTTTGATTTTAAAATAATATTATTTACATTTGCAATGTAAAAAATTATACTAATTTATAAGAAATAATAAGTTCAATATGATTTATGACAAAACTCAATTCGATGATTCATTGTTAGACGATGAATTTGAAAATAACTCTGCAGAAAACAGAGATGGCGAAATATCTGATCCTTCAAATCAAAATGCTGAAGAAGGAGAAGAGGAAGGAGAAGAGGAAGGAGAAACTAGTCATATCGCTGACGATTTAGATGCGTTTTCAATTTTCTTAAAAAATAGAGGTATTAGAGATGGAAAAACCATTGTATACGAAAATGAAGAAACTGGAGAAACCGAAGAAGTTGATTTTTCATCTCTAAGTAAAGATGAACAATTATCTATATTGGAATCTTTAACCGATCCAGGTCTTTCTGAAGATGAAATTGAGACAATTAATTTACTTCGAAAAACTAATTCTTCACTTCAAGATGTTATTACATATTATCAACAGCAAGCTATAGATGAATATAAGAAACAGCACGCTGATGCAGTAACTTATGAAGTAGATGAGTATAGCGATGACGCTCTGTATTTAGCTGATCAAAAAGCTAAATATCCAGAAATGACAGAAGAAGAATTAAAGACCGAACTAGAAATCGCTAAATCTAATGAAGATCTATTTAAGAAAAAAGTAGATTTAATTAGAAAACAATATAAAGAACAAGAAGAAAATCGAATCAAGGAACAGGAAGAGGCTGAAAAAGAACAGCAGAAGGAATATCAGAATGTATTTATGAATACATTAAATGATTTTAATTACATTTCCTTAGATTACAAAGATCCTAAAAGTGATAGTTTAATTCTTGAGGAAAAAGATAAAAATTTAATTTACGATTATGTATTTAAACAAACTCCAAACGGAACAACAAAGTTCGTAGAAGATTTATCTAAACCTGAAGTAATTGTAGAACTAGCTTGGTATCGATTATTTGGAAAAGATACAATTTCAGACATTAGTAATTATTGGAAAGAAGAATTAAAAAAGAGTAGAAAAGCTAATACTCCAAAGCCAAAATCTAATGTAACAATAAAAACAGATACTAAAAATCAAACACAAACTGGAACCTCTCTTAGTTCCAAATGGGACGAATTATTATAAATAAATAAACAAGTATAGTATATGAAAATTACAGGTTTTACTACCGTACGCCCTGAAATGGCTTCGAATAGAACGTTTGAAGACTTTTCTAAGTTCTTAGGCGCTAATCCTGCTAGATTAGGTATTGTATCATCATTATATGATCAGTATACAGCAACTTACCTTACGGAGTCGCTGATGAACATTTACACAATGGAGAAAGATCGTAAAAACGCTTTCCAATCAGTAAATTCATTTATGGTTGAATGGGACATTGATGTTAACTTTATTAAACGTGTTCCTTTCTTATCTGTGCCAGAGGGCGATGGTGCACAGGGAACTGATATTATTGTACACTTCCCTGAGAATTATTATCAGAAAAATGACGTGTTTATTATCGAAGGATCACGTCAGCAACTAATTGTATTAAGCCGTCCAGTTCGTAGAAGCGATAACGACTTTGAGTTAATTTGCAAGATTCAAGATTCAGACTATTCAGCAACACTTGATTTTACAGCTTGCCAGCCTGGTATGAATACTCGTTTCTTAACTAACTATCAGCCTGAGCTTCATGAGGAAGGTTATACAAAATATCAGAGTAATACTGAGAAACATAGAACGTTTATTTCATTACACCGTTGCGATGTTACCTATTCAGCTAAATATGCTGCTATGGAGGATCAGTTCATTACAATCGGTAAGGGTGATGGAAAAGACGATGTAACATATAAGATGAATCCTGCTGCTAAGGATTGCTTAGATACTTTCATGTTAGCTCGTAATAATTCACTATTATGGGGTAAATCTAACGTAGATAAGTATGGTAAAGCAAAAATCTTTGATCCTGAAACACAGCAACCTATTATTTCTGGTGATGGTATTATTCCTCAAGTAGAGCGCTTTGCAGGTAAGTATGTATTTACTAAGCTGAATATGAGAGTTTTTGAAACTGCTCTACAGGCTATGGTTGCTAAATCAGAGAAACCTACTGGAAACCAGTACATCTTCATTTGCAACACTGCAATGTGGAACGATGTACAAAGAGTAATGGCTTCTTGGATTAGAGATTATAGAACGAATGGTACATTCATTTATTCAAAAGCAACGAACGGATATATCGATTTAGGAGCTACTTATAATTCATATGAATTTGCTGGTAACACTATCGCATTTAAGATTGACCGTTCATTCGATATCGAGTTCCCATCTCCTCGTAGATTTGGTATCTTTATCGATTTAACTGCAGATGGAAAAACTGGACGTCCTGCTCTTTCGATGTTCACATTCAAAGGTTTACAGATTGTTCACAACTGGTTAAACGGTCCTGGTGGACGTGATGGTAAATCTGGGGGTGAAGTATCAACTCCTGTAGCTGGAGCTCGTTTAATTAACTGGGGATACGCTGGCGTTGGTGTATTTACACCTTATAGATCATTTATCTTAATGTCAGAGAACTAGTATTATATAAAGTGAAAGATTTCCTCTTTAACGAGAGGAAATCTTCTCACTATTTTGTATAGATTTACTTAAAGTATAGATTAATTATAATAAGAAAAAATATGAATAGTATGAATAACGTAATGCAACCTAATGATCCAAGCAATATTATTACACTTCGTAGTGTATACGGAAAGGTAAAAACTTATTACTTTAACCCTTTAAGAGGTAAAAACGGAATGTATCCTCCTTTTGTTAAACGCGTTAGAGTTAGTGCAGATGGGCGAGATACTGAAATGATTTTAAGTGAAGCTGAATTAAATAGTCCAGATCGCGATTATTTTATTCCTGAAGATCTTGAAATTGTTGTTACAGATGGTACTACATTTAATTTAAATGATAAGTATCAAGCAAATCTTTGGGAATGTATTAAAGATTCTCATTTGATTGCTCCTGAGAGAGGTGCGAAAGATGAACATGGAAATCTGCTAATTGATGGAGATATTAGACGTTACGGACTAGCAGAATTATATGTAGAACGTCCTGGAGTTGAATCTAAGAAACGTGTATCACGTATCAAGTTAGTAACTCAAGCATACAATTTTATTGAACAGGATAGTTCAGAACATAGATTAGTTATTTGTAAACTTCTGGGAAAATCCATGAGGAATGCACCAGATACAGATGTACAGGATTATTTATATCAAAAAGCAGAAAAGAATCCTAATCTGATAATTGACATTTACACTAGTGCTGATCAGGCTTTAAAATTATTATTAATTGAAGCTAAGCAAAAAAATATAATTAGAACTCAGAGTGGAGTTTTAATGTACTCTGATACAGCTCTTGGAGTTACAGATGAAGCTGCTATTTTATTCCTAAAAGACCCAAAAAATAAAGCTATATATGATTCTATTGTATATGAGGTTTGGGGAGAAATGAAAGTAGACAGTTTAAATCCCATTGATTCTGATAAAGAGCAGAAATCAAATAAAAATAAGAAATAATTTAGAATATTATGACCGCTAGAGATTTATACGAAAATGGTTTAATAGAACTAAATAAGTTAGAAGCACCTAGTCTTTTACTTGCAGACTATGTTTATTTTTTAAATAAAGCAATCCAACAATATATAAATCTAACATATCGTAGATATGATACTAATCAGCAATCAACTGACGATTTAAGAGTTCTAAAAACCACAGCGTTAATACAAAATCCTAAAAAGTTGGAAGATGCTGAAGATCTCATATCTATTAAAGATAAAATAAACCCTAGTATTCTATCATCTACTTATTATGTAGATTTACCAAAAGATTATATGCATCTTCTTAATTGTATAGTGGGATTTGAAAGAACTAGCGAACTAGATACTAAAACCCATTGCAACAAAGTTCAAGGAACTAAGGTTTATTTCACAGCTAAACGATTAACTTCAGATATGTTTGGAGGTATAATAAATAATTACTATTTTAAACCTTCGTATAAAAGACCATATTACTATTTAAATAATATTAATTTAAATGATAAAATAATAACTAATGAAGATATGGATTCTCCGTTATTAAAATATGCAGATGCTGTTTATGACGAAGATGGTACAGTACGACCTGAATATCTTAATGATAAAAATTTATCAGATTGAGATAGTAATGTGGATATAGGCAATCGTTTAGCAAACGCGTCTAATGTAAGACTGGAATTAAGATTCGGAGACGATAAATTCTATGTACCTAAAGAAGTGTATATTGAATATATTAAAGCTCCTATGTACATTAGACTGAGTCAAGAACAAGTAGATGATCTTGTTGACTCTTCTCAAATTTTAGAATTTCCAGATTATGTATGCTATGAAATTTTAAACATTTTTGTACGTTTAGTTATGGAAAACGCTAGTGATCCAAGACTTCAAACAAATATGCCAATTAATCAAACTATTAGTAATTCATAGTTTGGAAGTTTAAGTTTAATTTTTTAAATATTATATAATATGTTCGACTTTTTTAAAGAGGTAATAATTAACTCAGCCACTCTTCCAGCAGAGGAAGGAAGAGATGCTGCTGGAAACGCTTTTAAACGTTTTTATGCAATGACTCCTGATACGACTGCTGCAGAAATCGGATCAGATGAAGCACATTATCGTAAACCAAAGGAGGAAACGTTTAGAGTTCTTCGTTGTGCTGATTATGTAAAATCAGCTGTTAAAGACGGAAAGATCTACAAAACTTTTGGAAATAAAGGAAAGGTTGCGCAGGTTGAGTTTAATTTAAATAGTATTAATTCTGTACCAGGACAGTATAGAATTTTAATAGATATTAGTCTTGAAGGACGTTACTACAGTGATTATAAATATCCATGGTCAGAGTTCCATAAACCTATTATGGTTGAATTCAATGTACCTGAAAGTTCAGATCTTGGAACTCTAACTAATACTGTAGTTGCTGCACTTAAGAAATATGTTCCTTCAGATTATAAATATGCAGTTTCTGTGAAGAAAGATTCTGGAGAAGTTCAGGTAATGTGTACTGATCCATATCAGATTATTAAATCTGCAAAAATTCAGAAAGTTACAGAAAGCGGATGCTATGAGGGATGCTCAGACTGCGAATATGTAGATACAGATGCAGAAGTAACTATTACGAAAAACGTTGCTCCATTTGCAACTGGTGAGTGGTTAGTTGAGAATTTACGTTTCCCAACATATCCAAATTTACGTTATGCTAGCGTAAATGACGACGAGAAACCTATTCCTGGAGCTACTTATGTACAGTATGCATTTGAATATGTTTCACCTCGTAGAGGTTTAACAGGACAGGGTACGGTTGGTCAGATGCTTACTTCTGTTACACATCATGTATTCTATGTATTAGACTCGTTAGCTTCTCAATTTGATGAAGCTATTGGTGAGATTGGTGAGATTGTTCCTATGAACGGAACTATCGTTATACTTAACGGTGGAAAGGAGGAAAATGAAATCTCAGTAACATCTTCTCAAATTACGGGTGAACAAGTTAAGCTAAAAGCTACTTTCTCAGAGCAAAAAGATGGTAATGCAGAATTTGAATGGTCTATTAATATGACTCGGGGTTCTGATTATTCAGTAGATCCTACGAAAGGTGCTGAAACAACTGTAAAATGCAGTAGTCCTTCGAGCAGAGACAATGGTACTGTAACGGCTAGAATTGGCAACATATTTGTTTCAAAACCCATTAAGGTAACGGAGTAAAAATCATTAATACTGGGCAGGACAGGACTAATTTCCTGTTCTGCCTTTTCTTTTTTAATTATGACTATAGAACAAATAGCTAGTGCTGTCTGAAATAATGTATACGACGGACTAAAAGGAACAGTTAGTAATCCAGCAATGTCACTAGAACAATTAACAGATGAAGTAGTTGCAGAAAGAAATAATGTTATTAAGGAATATCTTTTAAAAAATATTGTTTCTTTACAAGAACTATATAATGCTGTAAATTGTGTAGAAGTTGATTGTAGTTATATGTCTAAATGTTGTGAGCTTCCTGTTGGAAAGAAAGCTTTGCATTTTGAAATACCTCCTATATTATTAATGAACGGCATATCTACAATTCAGTTTGTTGGAAGTATTGATAGACAAGAACAATATAGTGTATATACTGATATAAGCTATAAGTTCCATTTTTATAGAAAAAGAGGTGCTGACCATCCGTTTGTTTATATTGATCCTACAATTAATGCTAACGGTAATATTGATGGATATATTTTTAATGTACCGTTTGTAAAATATATTTCTATAATAGCTATATTTTTAGATCCAAGAAAACTGTTAGATTTTGATTGTTGTAATGATCCAGAAGTCGTTACTGAATGTGGAATTATTACTAATGATATTATTCATAGACTAACTGAAAAGAAAATTAGATATTATAGACAGATGATGTTACCACCTCAGCCTAATACTCAAACTCCATTATAATGAAACTACATAATTTTAATTCCATATATTCAATGGCAAGTATTGTTTATGGTATATCTGTAGATCCTACTAATTTTGAAGATGTTGCATTATTAGGATGAGAATATATAGGAAATAAACATACAAGACTGTATAGATATACCACTCATACAACTAATAAAAGAATCACCTTGCCATGTAATTTAACAGAAATTGAATCGGTATCAATTCCATATATGGACGCTCAAATGGTAACCAACCAATCAACGTTTCCTCAAGTTTACAATCAGTTTGTAGAAAAATATATCGAAGCGTGAAAATGAGATAACTCTACATTATATGAACCTGGAAAATTAATTAAATATCGAGAAGAAGGTGAAGATATAGTTTTTGATAGAGATTTTTCACAAGTTATTATTGTTTATCATGGAATTATTGTTGATGAAGATGGACTTCCATTATTAAACGATAAAGAAGTAAGAGCGTTAGCATTATATTTAGTATATTCTGATACATATAAAGAAGCTTTACGTCGAAAAGATGGAGAACTTCTAAAACTAGCTCTTACTACAAAAAATGACTGATTAAAAGCGTGCACAGCAGCTAGAATTCCCGATGTATTTACGCAAAATGACATGGATGCGATTCTTGATGTAAAAACTCGTTGAGATAGAAAACAATATGGAAAATCATATAAACCAATTCTTTAAATGAGATATCATACCAACCACTGTATTACTTCTGTTGAATTATTTAGAAAATTTAAAAAAGATAAAATTAAATTATCTAAAAAACAATATTTAAAAGAATATAAAGCTGATACAAGACAAGAATTAGCAGCAAAAGTTCTTAATTATTGTTTATATCTAATACTTTTGGATATTATAAATAATAACGTTATTTTTGCATTACCTGATACATTCGGATTTAATTCAGAGATTTCAATGAAAACTTTTCAAGGAGATTCATTTAAAGAAATGTGAAAAAAGGGAAAATTTAGAGATGTAGATTTTGTAAGATCTAACTTTAAAGGTCACCAATTATTTTACACTTTTGAAACTAAATCTGGAGTATTAGAGAAACCAATATATATTAATAAAAAATTAAAAGATGTTATTACAAATAACACAAATCTAGGAAAAAGTTATTTCTAATGGATGTTATTAAATATTATACAGATTATATTGATAAGGTAAATGAAAAATTCCCTTCTTTAAGTGAGCACGAAATTAAGCAGATATTAAACTACGGCTTTAAAATGTTTAATACGTGTCATAGAAACGGTTTAGATACTTTAAACTTAACTTCGTATTATACTATGTATACAGGAAAATTATTTAATGATAATTTAACAAATTATCATTATTGAAGATTAAAGTATAAGAAGAAATTAAGATTTTTGTACAGAAGACAAAAGACTATATACGATGGTCATTATTATTTTGGAATGACCGAAAAAGAATTTAGTTATTTTCAGTCTCAAAAAAAGAAAAGAGGTTCTAGAAGACAAATGTTTCATTATCCTTATGTATATGCGTATAAAATAAAGGAAGAAGCTTTTTCTGATAGAGGTCGTAAATATTTTTTTGTAATAGATTATCCTCAGGATGTAGGATGGATGTTATATAAAGAAAATTGAACTACTCGTAGAGTAAAATATTTTGCTTATCGTGACGAAAATGGAAATATACAAATGATTTAAATATGGCAAATAACACTAAACAACAAACAATAAATACGTTTACTGGAGGTTTAAATACAGATTTACATCCACTAACTACTCCAAATGATGTCTTAACTGATTGTGTAAACGGAACTGTAATTACTTATAACGGAAATGAATTTATATTACAAAATGATATGGGTAATTACAAATTAAAAAAAGCAATTCTTCCTGCAGATTATATTCCAGTAGGAATAAAAGAATATGGTAACATCATATATATAGTATCTTACAATCCAATTGAAAAGAAATGTCAAATCGGGTCTTATCCATCACCTCAAACGTTATTCGGAGATGATGGAAAAATGTCAAAAGATGATGAATATCAAGGAATTCAAATTAATACTTTATCTGATAGTTGGCATTGGGATACGAACTCTGATGATTTATCAATAATATATAATCCTGATTCACAAGATGATTCTGTATTATTTACTAAATATAAACCTCAACAAAATTTAAAAATATTTTTTCCTCAAAGTGGAGACTTAGAAGATACTTATTTAAATCCTGGGGATAAATATTGGCTATATAAAGAAAACGTAGTTTCTGATGAAAGAGATATATGAAAATTTCAAAAGATAAATTATTGCGTTCTTAATGAGTCAAAGGAAGTTTATGAATTAAATTCTGGAGAAGTTGAAGAGAAAACTACAAATGTAATAGATGATAATTTAATGCCGTATGTTACTTGAGAAGTTCCAGGATGACTAGGATACAAACCCTCGTTATTAGAGCCTACGTCTTTTAATATCTATTTAACTAATATTAGTATACCTGCATTTTTAGCAGAAAAATCTCAAAAATCAACAGAACTAGAAGGAAAATTAAATTTTAATATTCAAGGTCAAATTACAATTGACTCTAATCCTTATTGAAATAGATATTTTGATAATTTAAAAGTACTATTTGAGTATAAAGTAAACGATGGACCATGGATTTATAATAAATGAGGAACTAATTTAAATTCTGATGGACATGTGTTTAATGAAGAAAATAAAAATTTCTTACCTGAAACTCAAGACGCAACATCAATTAATTATGGAAATAAAATTAACGTTTTGACTTATAATGAATACGGTAGTGTAAATATTTCAAAAGGAGATAAAACCGTAATTATTAGAGCTACACCATATATAATTGATGAAAATGGAGAACACGGAATTGTTTATGATAATTTAGTTGTAACTTATATTATTAATTTAGAGGATTTATATAATGTTAATGATATTAAAGTATTTGAAACTTATAAATATATAGTAGATTCAGATGGAGTATCTGTTAATCTTAGTATTATAAGTCCTACTTCTAATTTAAATCAAATTACTTGTAAATATAAAATATATAGTATTAATGATAAGTTTTCTGGGGTTACAGATATTTCAGGATATAGAGATATTGATAGTCTAAACATGTTAGGACAAAACATGTTTACTATAGATTTTTATAGTTCTGAGGTAGAAAATTCTATTGAAGGGTTTGAAAAAGAAAACGTTTATATTTTAGAAATTGCGTTTTTTAATATTGAGGACACTGTGTGTGAAAATGTATTATTTAAAACAGCGCAATTTTTAATTACTTCTGAAATAATGAATGATTTTTATTCTGGAACAAATAAATTTCAGAATATTAGTCTAGCTGAATGAACTTCAAAAATAAAAAATCATACAGTAGTAGAGAAAAACATTGAATTTAAACCAGAGAATCAAATATCAACATTATATTCAAGGTATATTAGAGCTTATTCTTCTGATGCTATATTTGAAAATTCTTATTATACACAAGATAATCCTCAAGATAGTAATTTTATAGCTGATTTAGAAACTCCTGAAAGTGAAGCAGCAGATGCGATTTTAAATTATAAAGATATGTCTTTAAGTGCATTTTATGGGTGTTTAAAATCAAATCTAACTAACTTAAAATACGAAATTCCTACTCCATCAATTTTAAATAATCAAGGATTGTGGGAAGATACTACATGAACTAATAAAACTTCTTCTACAGTAACTTCTATTAATAATGGAAGTAGTAAAGAAAAAATAAATCCAACAGCAACCTATACATTAAAAACAAAATCAGATGAAACTTCAAATAATGTAGACGATTCTGTTGTTACAATTTATGCAAAAGCTCTATTAGGAAGTTATATTTCTAACTTATATTCAGGAAAAGAAGGTACTAGATGATATATGTATAAAAATCTAACCTGAAATTTTTCTCAAACGGGAGAATGAAATATAGCAAAAATTGCCAGTGCAACTAATAATTATCCAAAATGAACTGAACAAGTTACAGGAAAAGACGGAAAGAAAACTACTAGAATTGATACTCTTTATAAACAAACTTTATTAGGAACTGGAACTCCAAGATATGCTTATCAAGCATATACAATTTCAAGTAGTAATTATCACTTTGGAATGATTTATAACGTTCGTGGATCTGATAAATTTGATTATAATACATTAAATTATATTGGCAGTCGCGAAGATTTTAGCACTTCGATTAAAGATTCAGACGGTTCTACTGAAAAATTTGACAAATTAATTACAGAGAATAATTCTACTTTAATGTTTACAACAGTATTACCGTCTTCAGGAAAACCATACTCTTCAGGAAGATATTATAAACGAGGATGGAATTTTCCTGACGCTGGAATTAGATGTTATGGATCTCAAAGTTATAATGCAGCAGGAGTAGCTATTTTATGTAAAGACGGAAATACGAAATCTGCAGCAGTTATTAAGTTTTTTCAAGAAACATACGATGACTATTTTAAAGGAAGACTAAGTACTACTGAAGACGGAGATTTATATACGACTTGAATGGTATCAACAGACCATTCTGTTTCAGGAGATAATATAATTCCAAACTTAGTAGCTAATGGAGCAACAAGTCAAAAAATGAACGAATGTGTAGGAGCTTTATTATTTGCTTTAGGAATTCATTTATACGGATATCTTAATTTAGTACAAAAAGATAAAAGTTATATATCGTATTCAGGAAGTCAAATATCAAGTTCTTCAGATCGAAATTTTACTATTAGATATAGTCGAACTGATTCATTACAATCTGTTATTTATAAAGGAATTGATATAAAAAATCAACAGTTAACTTCTTTAGACAATTTATTTACAAGTATTGGAGTTGAAGCAGAATATTATAATACATCTAATTTAAATGGTAATTTTAGTAGTACGGAAATATCTACTAAAACTAATTCTTATTCGTACATCGATAATACTTCGTTAGATGATTTTTCAGTTAAATTTACAACGTTTACTGGAATTTTGCAGAATCTATTATCTACAAAAATTTCTAACTGAACTAATAGTATAAATTATTCACTCGATAAAGTATATTCTGATTTTAGTTCAGGAAACAGAATTAATACAACTCTAAATACAATTGCAGATTTATTAATTTTTGAATATAAAGAAGGAACTGGAAGATTTTACTACAAAGGATTGCCAGATGTATTAATTCACCCAGTATCTGATGGAAGAATTCAGGGAGGTTGTATTAGAGCAATTAATTGATCTGATATAATTTCTTGAGATAATGTATATTTAATTTTAACTCCTACTCAAGAGTTTTTAGAAAGTGAAGGTATTATATATGAGTAAAATTCAATTAACGGCAAAAAAATATAAATCACAAGGAGATTTAGCCCACGAATACAATCCTTTACATAACAAAATGTCTGAAACTGGTAAAATAGAAGATTTTACAACCGATGAAATTGATTTCAATTTAAATAAGCCAGTTACAATTGAATGTCAACCATCTTATGACGGAACGGTTAATTTAATTTTAAACGATGATATGAATCCTCCAAGAATAGTTAATACGACGTATTCTATAATTGAAGATAATAAATATCGTAGAATTTTAAGAAATCAATCAGAGCAGACAAACTTATATAAAGAAGGACATATAGATTCTCAAACTCGTCTCTTTAGAAATATTCAAAAAATACCTAAAATAGAATTAACAGGTGTTTCTTATCACGGACAATTAAAAGGTGGTCTTTATACAATTTACTTGAAATTAGCAGATAACGACTATAATAAAACAGATATTGTTGCAGAATCAGGAACAATTTGTATATTCAAAGGAACTACTGAAAAAATATATTCTATTTCTGGAACTCTAGAAGATGAACGAACAGATAAAGCAATTAACTTACAGATAAACAATATCGATCAATCTTTTTCAAAGTTATTTGTATATGTTAGACGTGATTATTCTGATCTTAACGGTATATCTAAATCAGAAACTTATCAGATTAATGAACCATATAAGATTATAAGTTCTTCTTTAGCAGTAACTTTAGACGGGTATGAAGAAATTACTGAAATTGATCAAGAAGAACTAAATATTAAATATAATATTTGTACAGGTGTAAAAACACAAGCGCAAGTACAAAATATGCTATTCTTTGGTAATGTACAACAAAATGTAATTAATAACGATGAGTTACAAAATTTATCATATTACATTGAAGCTGAATATACACACAAAGATGTAGAAATAGGATACATTGATCCAGTTACATATACTAGACAAAGTTTATCAGAAAACATCGGAAAGATTGAATATTATAATCCTATTCAGTCATATTATTCATTAGGATATTGACCTGAAGAATTATATCGATTTGGAATAGTATATATATTTACTGATGATTCAGTTAGCCCAGTGTATAACTTAAGAGGATGTAAATTTACATTAGACAACACGAAAAATTTTACATACGGAGGCGAATCTTCAGGAGACAATAATTATACAACTTTGTTTGATAGTGAAGGAAACATTAATAGTATTAGTAAAGAAGACTTCTTTTTAGCGGGAGGAAGCTTTTTATTAAATACTAAAGGAGTATTTAAATTTCCTAAATTAGATGTTTACGATCATAAAAACAAAAAAACTTATCCGATTGGTATTAAATTTACTATTAATCAAGATGTTATTACCACGTTAAAACAAGATTATAATGTAAAAGGATTTTTCTTTGTAAGGCAAAAAAGAATACCTAATATACTTGCTCAAGGATATAGTATTGGAGTAGATAAATCAAGCTATATTCCTATGCTTTTTGATAGTAATTTAACTGATTCTCAATACCCAGATGGAAAATATTTTGCAGAATCTTTTATTAATACTAAATTAAGTTTATCGACAACATATAAAGATCGAAAAATATCTACAGGATCAAAACAATCATCAGGATTATTATGCGTTGATGCTATGGTCAATAAGCAATTGCAGTCAATTTTTGATAATTCAGAATTTACGCTTAATGCAGATTATTTATTTGAATTAAAAAAAGAAACTGCTTTTGAAAGATCTTATTATATGTCTTATAAAGACACACAAGAAACTCCAAACGTTAACAATATACAAAGTAAATTAATTTACGTTCCTGCAGATACACCTTTAAAATATGTTGATGATTACGGTTTTTCTACTCGAGCTGGATCAGCGGAGGATGTAAAAGATTTCCGATTCTTTGACAGTAAAGATTACGATAAAGACAATAATAAAATAGTCAGAGGAGTATATTGTCCATTTATTGGAACTAATCAAAATCTTACAGATAATGCCATTTATACCATTAGAGTAAGTAATTACTCTCAAGCTTATGAAACGCAATATTTTAAAATCAGAGGAAACGATTTATCTCCTTTTATGGCAGTTAGTCCAAGATACGAAATAGAAGATTCTGAATTAGTTAAAAATATTAATGAAAATACTCAAACCTATAATTATTTAGTACCTACTGTATTTAGAGGCGATTGTTTTACAGCAACAGTTACAATTAGAATAAATACAAACTTTATTGATTCAGAAGTTCCAACTGCAGATACTATAGTAGATCCAAATTCATGAAAAGATGGATATAATGGTTATTCAAACACATCTCTAGATGATTATAAAGAAATTAACAGAGCTGATGTTAATACTGTTCCTATGGGACAATGAATGACCTATAAATGTTTATCAAATTATAACTTAGGATTGAGATCTGAAAATAGACAAAATGTTGAAGAAATGGCATTAATGGGAAATGCAAGAAGTTTTTATCCATTACAAGGAATGACAGTTGCTCCTGTTAATAAAATTCCCGAATCTGAATTATTAAACGCAGGATATTCTGTAACACTACCTTTCAAAAAATACTTTACACAACCTGATGTACCGTATGTTAAAGATATTTTTGATACTAGAATTATGTTTAGTGATGTACAAGTTGCAGATGATTTTAGAAATGCATATAGAATATTCCAAGGATTAGATTATAAAGATATTGAAAGACAATATGGAGCAATAGTTAAATTACTTACTTTAGGATCTAATCTATTTTGTGTTTTTGAACACGGTTGTGCTATTATTCCTATTAATGAAAAGGCATTAATTGCAACTTCAACTGGACAATCAATACACATGTATGGAGCAGGAGTGTTACAAAATCAAGTTACGCCAATATCTCCAGATTATGGAAGCATATGACAAGAATCAATTTTAAGAACTCCTAATGGAATTTATGGAGTTGATACGTATGCTAAAAAAATCTGAAGATATAATGTTAATGGGTTCCAACTAATTTCTGATATGAAAGTACAAAGATTCTTAAACGACAATATATCGTTAAAAGAAAGTGATAAATATCCTACCATTGCTTTAAAAAATGTTAAAACACATTATAACAATTATAAAGGCGATGTTATGTTTACTTTCTATAATGGAGATAAAGTTTGAAATCTTTGCTACAACGAAAGATTAGAAAAATGAATTACTACATACAGTTGAACTCCTTTAGCATCTGAAAATATCAATAATATTTTCTTATCTCTTGATAGAAAACGAGCCGCTTTATACGGAATTATATACGATAATATTAATACTGACTCTGGAGCTCACATTAATGATAGAGTAACTGATTCTGATAGAAAATGTGGAAATTTATGAGATTATAATGATATTGAAAGAACCATAGTTATGAAAGGCTATGAATTTTTTGATAAATTTAATATTAGAATAACCTCAATAACGTCAT
>OLOH01000059.1_pt1 | contig 87664 bp, 74 predicted proteins | sample 1673221 | NCBI WGS metagenome assembly OLOH01 (sample SAMEA3136767, study PRJEB25190) | human gut metagenome
AATTTGCAAGCAGATGGCGTGCAAAGTCGCCAGACGCTCTTTGTGCGGTATTGCCCTAATAGTATTGTATCACATTTTTTCTTTTCTTGTCAAACCCGGAATGCACCGCGTCTTGACAGAACCGGGAAAACATGCTATGATAGAAAAAATTCGCGTATAAATATGTTTCTGGCAGCATAAATTGTGCCGCCGGGAAAGAAAGAGGATTAAAATGGACGATATGGATCGCAAATTAAAACAAATGGAGGATTCTATCCGGAACGATGCTTCACCGAAGCGAACCTACCGGGAAAAGTCAACTTCCTTTTCGGGAACAAATACCAGGAACGCCCATCCGCTTGCAGAATTTCTGATTGGTCTGGTTCTGGTAGGAGCCGGTGTGTACTGGGTGCTGAATTCCTTTGTGGTAACGTTTGACTGGGGCGGCATCTGGGGCGGTTTTGGCATGTCCTCCCGTCTGGCTAACGGACTCATGCTGATTCCGTTGCTTCTGGGCATTGCCCTGCTGTTTTTCCTGGATCGAAAATGGATTGGATGGGTTGTCACGGCAATTGGCGTTCTGGTGATTTTGGTCACACTCCTGACTTCTGTGCGATTCCGGCCGATTTCGGCGACATTGTGGCAATATGTTGTAATGTTTGGTATGATTGCGGCCGGTGTGGGGCTGCTGGCCAGAGGCCTGCTGAAAAGCCGCTCGTAGAGCATGCCCGAAATAAAGAAACACAAAAGACGCTTGAATTTCTGCGGAAAGATCAGGCGTCTTTTTTTGTGCCAGAATTTCACTTGACAACTGTACTATAGTGTGCTATAATGTACTTGTTCGATAAGTACAATTTAAGACGGAAAGGAGACCGTTTGTGGAGATAATCATCAGTACGAACAGTAAAAAGCCAATTTATGAGCAAATTGTATTTCAAATAAAGGCGCAGATTATGGAAGGAACGCTTCAATCCGGCACGCCGATGCCGTCAATGCGTGCCCTGGCAAAATCACTGCATGTGAGTGTAATCACCGTACAGCGTGCCTATGAGCAGCTGCAAAGAGATGGATTCATTGAAACCACAGTGGGACGCGGTACATTTGTTGCTGCTCAAAATACTGCGCTGTATCAGGAGGAACAACAGCGCCAGGCAGAGGAACACCTGGCCGCTGCTGCCGCCATTGCCCATGCAGGGGGGATTCCGCTGCACACACTGGTGGAAGTGCTAACTATGTTTTATCAGGAGGGAGATCTATGAAACCAGTATTAGAAGTTAAAAATCTGACTTGCCAATATGATCGTTTTTTGCTGGATCATGTCAATCTGACTGTGCCGGGCGGCACCATTTGTGGATTGGTGGGAGAAAACGGTGCCGGAAAGAGTACGACCATTCGCGCTATTTTGAATCTGATCCGTCGGGAATGCGGCGAAGTGCTGTTTTGCGGCGCACCTTTGCACGGGGATGACCGGGAAGCAAAGGAAAAAATCGGAGTTGTGTTTGATTCTCTGTTTCTGCACGGAGAGATGACTGTGATTCAGGTGGAAAAAATGTGCGGCAAGATTTATGCGCACTGGGATTCTGCGGATTTCTATCAGCGAATGGAGCAGTTTCAAATTGATACCAGGAAAAAAATTAAGGTACTGTCTCGGGGAATGAAAATGAAAGTGTCACTTGCGATGGCGCTTTCGCACCATCCGCAGTTGTTGCTGCTGGATGAGCCTACCGGCGGACTGGATCCCATGGTAAGGGATGATTTGTTGGATTTATTTTTGGATTTTGTACAGGATGCATCCCATGCCATCTTGTTTTCCACCCATATTACAACGGATTTGGAAAAGATTTCAGACTACATTACATTTCTCCACAGCGGAAAGATATTGTTTACACAACCGAAGGATACGCTTCTGGAGCAATACGGTATTCTGCGGTGCGGAGAGTCGGCATTTTCTGCATTAAAGTCAGATCAGATGCTGGCATGGCGCAGGAAGGAATATGCAGTGGATGTGCTGGTGTCGGATCGGGAAGCCGTGCAGCGGCAATATCCGGATGCGGTCATTGATGTGCCGACATTGGAAGAAATCATGCTGATTTATGGAAAAGGAGAGCGTGTATCATGAAAGGTCTGCTTTATAAGGAGTTTTGTTTGCTGCGAAAAAATCTGCTGTTTTTGCTGGGTATGATTGTTTTTTTCAGTGCAGCTTTTTCTATTGGAGGAATCAACACTGCGATACTGATTATGTGGAGTATGCTTGTGGGGATGCAGGCCATGAACTCGTTCAGCCTGGATGAAATGGCAAACTGGAATCAAACGGCAATGACAATGCCTCTGACGCGGAAACAAATTGTACAGGAAAAATTCCTGCTTCAGGGGATTCTGACAGGAATGGGAGCACTTGTCACCGGAATTACCGCCCTGCTCTTCCAGGCAATATTTAAAACGGTATCCGTTCAATTCCTGACAGAGGTACTTTTTCTGGAGTGGGTGAGCATTTGCAGTTCTCTCCTTTTCGGGAGCATTGCACTTGCGCTGCTGTTTCGGTTTTCCTCGGAGCGCGCCCGTCTTTTCTCTTTGGTTCTGATCGTGATTCCGGCGTGTTCCGGTAGTTCGGTATTTGCAGAGGGAATGCCGGAATGGATTCTCATGGGAAAGTCTGCGATTGCAGCAGCGCTGGGCATTTTGACAGTTGCCGCGCTGATTTTGGAAGTGGTGATGTATCATATTAGCTATGCCGTTTTTTCCCGAAAAGATCTGGCGTAAAAAGGAAAAAAGTTTGTAAGCCGTAAAAGCGATTCCCAGCGTGTATAATTCCTTTTTCATTGGCGCATACTGCTGTTGTATCCAAAAAACGCATGCCAAAAGGAGAAAATACTGTATGAGTACATTGCAGATTGCACAGGTTATGGGAAGAGAAATCCTGGATTCCAGAGGAAATCCGACGACAGAGGCCATCGTCTTGCTGACAGACGGAACCATTGGCCGTGGAACCGCGCCCAGCGGTGCTTCTACGGGTGCCTTTGAAGCACTGGAACTGCGGGATCAGGATTCCAGACGCTATTTGGGAAAGGGCGTACAGAAGGCCGCTGAAAACATTCGGACAGTCATTCATCACGCAGTACGAGGCATGGATCCCACGGATCTCTACGGCGTGGATCGGGCCATGTGCCTGGCAGACGGAACAAAAGACAAATCGCACCTGGGCGCAAATGCAATTCTGGCAGCTTCTATTGCCACAGCCAGGGCCGCAGCTGCCGGCCTCAGGATGCCGCTGTATCGCTTTTTGGGCGGTGCCAGCGGAAATCGGCTTCCGGTGCCTATGATGAATATTCTCAATGGCGGCGCTCACGCCTCAAATACCGTGGATGTACAGGAATTTATGATTATGCCTGTGGGTGCAGCCACATTTCGGGAGGGTCTGCGCTGGTGTGCAGAGGTGTTTCATGCGCTGAAAAATCTGCTGCACAGCAGAGATCTGGCGGTTTCTGTGGGAGATGAAGGTGGCTTTGCCCCCAATCTGGCCGGAGAAGAAGAGGCAATCCAGTATATCTTACAGGCCATTCAGCAGGCCGGTTATACACCGGGGAGAGATTTTCAGCTGGCCATTGATGCGGCCGCCAGTGAATGGAAAAGCGGCACTAACGGCGTGTATCGTCTGCCAAAGGCAAAAAGAGAGCTGACAACGGAGCAGCTTATCTGCCGCTGGACAGAGCTTGTGGAAAAATATCCGATCTGCTCCATTGAGGATCCCTTGGATGAAGAGGATTGGGACGGGTGGCGGCAGCTGACATTGGCGCTGGGGGACCGGGTGCAGCTGGTGGGAGATGATCTGTTTGTCACCAATACCAGCCGTCTGTCCCGCGGTATTCAAAATGCATGCGGCAATGCGATTTTGATTAAACCGAATCAGATTGGCACCCTTTCAGAAACGCTGGAGGCCATTCATATGGCGCACCATGCCGGTTATACAGCGATTGCCTCCCACCGTTCCGGTGAAACGGAGGACACAACCATCGCTGATCTGGCTGTTGCGTTAAACACCAGGCAAATCAAAACCGGAGCACCCAGCCGCTCGGAACGCGTGGCGAAGTATAACCGCTTGCTGCGGATTGAGGACAGCCTGGGTGCAGCGGCGGTTTATGCAGGACAGCATGCGTTTTCCGGAACGGTTGCGCGGAATCTGTTCTGCTGCGATGAAACGGGAAAACGGTAAGGATCGGGGCTTGTGGGGAGATCTGCTGACAGCAGCGAAAGCAAGACCAGAAAAGATAAACAAAGCCATATCGCCAATCTAAAGCCCAAAGCCCAATACCCCCAATCAAAAAAGCTGTACGCGGGAGAGCGTTTTCTCCGGAGTACAGCTTTTTCTATTTTCTGCGGATTATTGTGCTTCTTTTTGCTGTGCCTGTTGTTCGAACAGAGTGTCCAGGAACTGTTCCAGTTTCCCCTTGTTGCGTTCGGTGAGGGCGGTGTATTTTTGAAGAACGGCCGCAGCGTCCTCATGGAGTGAAACCGTATACCGATTTACAGGAATATTGGTGCGTCCGGCGATATAATCCAGACTGACACCATAGAAGTCAGCCAGTTGGACGGCACGAGAAAACGGCAGTTCACGTTCGCCTTTTTCATATTTGCCGTAGTATTGCGCGGTTGTTCCCAAATATTCTGCAAGTTCCGATTGCGTTTTGTCTGCATCTTCCCGTAAGTCTCGAATTCGCTGATAAAAAGCCATGTGTGCCACTCCTTTTTTTGTTTATTTTATCACAAATGACTAAAAGATATTGACAAATCAATCTAAATAGGTTATAATATGTATAAAGTAGTCAGATCTGACTATAAAAAAAAGGAGTTGGTACAAATGAAAACAGGCCGAAGAAAATGGTATACGCGTTGGATTGCAGTTTGCGTTGCGATTGTGCTGGGTGTGGGGATGTATACAGGGATGCCGATACATGCAGCAACTTCCGCAGACATGACCATCAGCCAGAACGGAATCGATTTCATCAAGGAACGAGAGGGCTTCAGCGCCAAGTGCTATTATGATGGTGCACAATCTTCTATCGGCTATGGAACCAAGTGCGGAACGAAAGCCCACGCAAGCGGACTGCACAGCATTACAAGAGCCGATGCAGAGACCGCCATGCGCAATGAGATCAATCGTTCCTATATCCCCAATGTCAGACGGCAGACCTCTGGAATTGAGATGAACCAGAATCAATTTGATGCACTGGTCAGCTTTACATATAACACCGGCGGCGGAACATCGATGATTAAAAATTCTCCGTTGGTAAAATATCTGCGTGGAGAAATGTCACAGGCTGCCGCTACATCTGCATTTGAAAGCTATGTTGTAACCAACTCTGCAACGGGAAAAGTGGATTCCGGACTGAAAAATAGAAGAAGATTAGAGGCGAAGCTGTTCTTTTCGGGGGTGAATCCGAATCCGCCGACTTGGGCAACGCTATCTGTAGAGAATAATCAAACTGTTTTCTATAGTGGAGATACAGTTAATTTTTCTATGGCATCAGACTATGCAACAAATTATACAATGGGAGTTGACGTTAATGGAGTACGTGCACTCACACAGGAATGTAATGGAAATACATCTTCAAATATAATGAACGATGTGGGTGAGTATGCGGTTTATGTAACCGCATGGAATTCAGCAGGATATGTAGATAGTAATGTTGTATATTTCAAAGTTATTGAACGTCCATGGTATTCTTCTTTGACACCAGTAGATTTGGGAGAACAATTTGATTCAGTTATTCTTGCAAAAGAGCCTTGGATTACATTCTGTGCTTTTGGAGAAGACAAAGATTATAACGTTGAATTAAAAAAAGAAGAAGGGATAACAGCAGAAATGTGGCGTTTTAACAGGCAATCTGACGGAAGTTATGTTATAACAAACTTTGCAACAGGTCGAGTGTTAGATGCTTATGGCTTGGGGACAACAGATTTTACAAATGTATTTACCGATGAATATAATGGGGGAGATAATCAAAAATGGTTTATTTACGGAAAAGATGGTGGTGGATTTGTTATAAGAGCAGCTTATACCTCTATGGTGCTCGATATAGATCATGCGATTTTTGAATCAGGAACAAATATTGAAATGCACACAAAAAATGACTCTAGTGCACAAACAATAGCACTGTATTATGAAAATGCTACTTATGGATCTCCGAAAATTGGTGATATTGTCAGCACGTCAACAAATAATAGTATAACATTAAATTTATCTGATAGTTATTATGTTGATAAACGTAAAGTTTATCGAAGTACTGATAAGAAATATTGGGAATTGGTGAATGAAAGCACAGATGGAAAGGGTACGGAAATAACAGATAATAATTTGAAGCCAGCTACAACGTATTACTACAAAATTGAATGTAGTAATAGATACTATACAGTAACATCTAACATAACTGCCGTAAAAACAAATGATATTCTTTCGGGCGACCTCAACTCCGACAACACCCTCACCACCGCCGACGCAGCCCTTCTCCAACGCTATCTTCTGGGCGAGGACACGCTGACACAGAACCAGTGGCAAGCCGCCGATCTCAACGCAGACGGTGCAGTCAACGGCTTCGACCTGGCACTGCTCCGTCAGAAGCTGGCATAACCAAACCGCACCCCCAACAGAAAAGCCGTACCTCAGACCACTCCGAGGTACGGCTTCTTTTTTTATATTATCTTGTTTTTCAAGGCTTTCTTATCGAATCTTTGCGCCGACCGGCAGGCTCTCATCCGGGAAAATCACCTTGACATCACCGTTGGGCATATCTGCCGCACAGATCATGCCGCAGCTTTCCACGCCGCACAGCTTTGCCGATTTCAGGTTTGCCACCAGCATAATCTTTTTGCCGATCAGGTCTTCCGGCTTGTACCATGGTGCAATACCGGAAACCACCTGTCTGCCGCCCATGCCGTCATCCAGCTGGAGCTTCAGCAGCTTCTTGGACTTCTTGACCTTTTCACAGTCAACAACCTTTGCCACGCGCAGATCTACCTCACCGAATTTCTCAATGCCGATTTCTTCTGCCAGCGGCTGGGGTGTAAATTCCGGTTCCTTCGGCTCTTCCTTGGGCTGTGCTGCCAGAATCAGCTGGTTCAGCTCATCGATTTCCTTTTCCACGTCGATACGCGGGAAAATGATATCGCCCTTGTGTACCGTTACATTTGCCGGCAGTGTACCGAACTGGTCTGCGGTGCTGTATGCCACATCTGCTTCTGATGCGCCGATCTGTTCCCAGATCTTCGGCATGGTTTCCGGCATAAAGGCACTCAGCGGAACGGTGACAATGCGGATGGTTTCCAGCAGGTTGTACAGAACCGTTGCCAGACGGGTGCGGTTTGCTTCGTCTCTTGCCAGAACCCACGGCGCAGTCTCGTCAATATACTTGTTGGCACGGGAAACCACCTGGAAGATCTCGGCCAGCATGTGGTTCAGCTGTGTCTGATCCAGCAGGCCTTCCAGCTTTTCCTTCAGGCCGGTGGCTGCGGCAATCAGTTCGTCATCAAATTCACCGGGCTGGCGTTCTTCCGGCAGGGTGCCGCCGAAGTACTTGTCCACCATGGCCACGGTACGGGAAACCAGATTGCCCAGACCATTTGCCAGATCGGAGTTGATGCGGTTAATCATGATTTCGTTGGAGAAGGAACTGTCTGCGCCCAGTGCCATTTCCCGGAGGATATGGTAACGGATGGCATCCGCGCCGTAGCGGTCTGCCAGCAGGAACGGGTCTACCACGTTGCCCAGCGACTTGGACATTTTCTGTCCGTTGAAGGTAATCCAGCCGTGAACAGCCAGATGCTTCGGCAGGGGCAGATCCAGTGCCATCAGCATTGCCGGCCAGATAATGGCGTGGAACCGCATAATGTCCTTGGCAACCATGTGGACATCTGCCGGCCAGTATTTGTCAAAATCGTGGTATGCACTGTTTTCATAGCCCAGTGCGCTGATGTAGTTGGACAGTGCGTCTACCCAGACGTAAACAATATGCTTCGGGTCAAAGGTAACCGGAATGCCCCAGGTGAAGGAGGTACGGGAAACGCACAGATCTTCCAGACCCGGCTTGATAAAGTTGTTGACCAGCTCTACTGCACGGGTTTTCGGCTGGAGATAGTCGGTTTCCAGCAGCAGCTTTTCGATACGCTCTGCAAAGGGCGCCATCTTCATGAAGTAAGCTTCTTCCTTGGCCTCTGTTACTTCACGGTGACACTCCGGACAGCAGCCGTTTTCGTCCAGCTGAGACTCTGTCCAGAAGCTCTCACACGGTGTGCAGTACTTACCCTTGTATTCTCCCTTATAGATATATCCCAGATCGTACAGGCGCTTGAAAATCTTCTGTACAGTTTCAATGTGGTAGTCGTCAGTGGTGCGGATGTAGCGGTCATAGCTGACGTGCATTTTTTCCCACAGTGCCTTAAAGGTCTTGACGATCTCATCTACATATTCTTTCGGCGTGATACCCTTTGCCGCCGCTTTCTGTTCGATTTTCAGACCGTGTTCATCGGTTCCGGTGAGGAAAATCACATCATAGCCCTGCATTCGTCTGAATCGTGCAATAGAATCACAGGCAACTGTGGTATAGCAGTGCCCGATATGGGGATTTCCTGACGGATAGTAGATCGGCGTTGTGATATAATACGGCTTTTTTGACATACAAGGTCCTCCTTTGTATTTCGAAGGCATTCCTGTGTGAATGCTTTCAGATAACCCATAAAAATGGTTCTTATCTCTTATTATAGCATAAATTTTTCCTGCTGTCCATGCCTTTTTCGAAAAAGTCACGGAAATCAATTTTCAAAAATATACTGATTTCAATTGCGTAAAATCATGAAGTTCGACAAGTGAGGCGCCTCTCTGTCCTTTTGGGATACCTTCCCATCCCGCAGGGAGGCACCCTTCCGGGGAAGGCTATCATGAAAATTGATTTCTGTGCGAAAAAGTACATCAAAGTGCGCTTTCGTGAGAATCTGCGCTCAGGGCGGCAATTATGGTGCGTGCTGCCTGTTCCGGCAGTGCTGTCAGCTTAAAGCGCTGCTGCTTCGGCCCGTTGCAGATCAGATAGAGATGGCAGACACCGTACTGCTTTTGGATGGGTGTCTGCATCAGATCGGCGCGGACAATATGATCCCGCGGAACGGTAATGGTGTGAAAGGTGGAGCCGCGGCTGAACTGGAACTGCACATTGCAGTCGTCCATGGAAACCGACTGGGTAAAGAGTGTGACAATCCGGATTACCAGAAACCAGAGCAGGGGAATTATCAGCATCAGCGCAAAAAAGTGAATCATCTGCGCCAGGTGGGGGAACAGCCATAGAGTAAGCAGGCGGACGGCAATTACTGCGCCGATTCCGATGACCGGCGGCCAGACAAAGGACCAGAAAAAGATTGGCTGGGACTTTGCCTTCAGATGCGGATGCTCCAGCCGCTGCGGCGCGTGGAGCTTTCCCAGCAGTTCCCAGGAGGTTTTCTGCCGAACCAGAGGAATCAGCACCGGAAGTGTGTCCCGGCGGCTGCCGTAGCCGGGACAGAGGATATGGAGAGAAACCATGCCGAAAATTTTCATCACCAGATTTTGCCGCAAATCCGGGAAAACAACTGCGGAATCCCGGAGATGAAATCGGCGGCGGTTTAAAATGCCCATGTGTACGGAAATAAAATCATCGCTGAACCGAATGCGGAATCGACCGTAGCGCAGCAGATTTCGCCCGAAGGAAATCAGCCACAGGGAAAGGATCAGGATACCAATGGTAATCGCCAGCCGGGGGACACCCTGAAACACAGAGGAAGCCCGGTCTGTGGCATCTTCCAGCAGCTGTCGGGCACGGAATTCTTCCAGCAGATCGGCGGTGATGCGGCCGCCCTGTACAAAAAGGGCAGCAATATAAATGGCACCGGAAAAGCTGCTGGAAAATAAAGCCGAGAAGATCATTACGCGCCAGGCTGGGGTAGGGTGTGCATTCGCCTGTGCAGAATTGTTGCGCAGTACCGGAACGTGTCGGCGGATCTGATGCAGATCCCGCTGGTGAAGAATCAGCTTCATATTGGCCTCCGGGATTGAGCCGGAAGCTGTGCTGATCTGGAGCCGTACCGCACGGAGCGGCCGCAGGTAGAGCGGATGCTCTTCCACCGTTGCTGTAATCCGGGAAAAGGGAATCTCCGTTGCCTGCTTCAGAAGAATGCCGCTGCTGGAACGGATAGAGACTGCGTCCAGCTGAAAGCGGCAGCAGTACCAGCGCAGCGTACCAAAGCAGAGAATCAGAAATGCAACCAGCAGGTCAAACCAGGCACCGGCACCCCAGTCTATGAAATTTTGAAACGAAAACGGATAGAAGCGCAGACTGCGCAGCAGCGGAAATACCAGCAGCCAAAGGTTCTTGGCGCTGTACCGCAGAATTTTAATCGGATGCTCGTGATATCCGGAATCAGTTTGAAATGCGGAGCTTGAAAAGCGCATAGAACCTCCTTCTTTCAGGATGCAGGCGGATGCTCCGGGTGCTCCGAATGCTTCGAATGGATATGATACACCTTGTGCTGTAAAAATTTCTGTATTTCCTGGGCATCTTCCGGTTTCAGAAAGGCCAGGAGAATCATGCCGCCGTAAGCGTGGAGCGGAATAAAGTTCATGCCGGTTTTCTCGGAGACAGGCGTGCGGATAATTGTGCTGTACTGCAATGCCTGGAGACGCATGGTTTGTTCCTGGATAAAGAAAATACCGCAGCGCTTGGTGATATGCGTGTCAGAAATAATGTAGGAGACAGAGCCAAACCACATGGGCAGCAGGAAAACAGAGGTGATAATCACCGCCGCCAGAATGAGACAGGTCAGCGACCAGAGCATCCAGTTCGGCAGGATAGCCAAAAAGTACCAGATCATAATAATCAGAAGAATGCTGGCTATGGGAATTGCGATTTGCAGGATATATTGCGCATGGCGGTCAGCGGCATATTGTTTCATGCAGTTCCTCCAGTCAGGTATAATGAAATTCCATGCATGCATAAGATATTCTGTGCGTGCAGGAAGAGATGGTGTCTTTTTATTTGTACGTATTTTGTGAGAGAATATACCTCTATTATACCGCCGGAAATGGGCCGCGTCAAGTGCCCGAGAATGTTTCCGCTGCGAATTTTCAGATAGACATGGGAGGATACCGGATGCTGGATAAAATTGCAGAATGGATATGGGGACCGGGACTGTTGGCGCTGCTGCTGGGCACCGGGTTCTGGCTCAGTGTGCGGAATCGGTTTTTTCAGCTCTGGGGATGGCGTCGAATTTTATCCCGTACATTCGGCAGCCTCCGGAAGCACAAATCCTCTGTCGGAAAGCAGACGCTGACACAGTTCCAGACCTTTTCGGCGGCGCTGGCTGCGGCAATGGGAACGGGAAATATCGTAGGTGTGGCGGCAGCCTTGTGGATTGGCGGCCCTGGCGCGATCTTCTGGATGTGGGTGTCTGCCTTTCTCGGCATGATGCTCACCTACTGTGAAAATGTACTGGGCATGCGCTATGCCGGAACCCGTGTGGACGGCACACCAATCGGCGGCCCGATGGCCTATCTGCACAATGGCCTGGGCTGTCCGGCGCTGGCAGTGCTGTACAGCATTTTCTGCATCTGTGCGTCATTTGGCATGGGCAATATGACCCAGAGCAGCACTATGGCGCATCTGATGCAGGACGCATGTGCCGTGCCGCCGGTGATTACCGGCATTCTGGTGACGGTGCTGCTGGGCGGTATTCTGCTCCGCGGTGCACGGGGTGTGGGCAGTGTGATTCAATGGCTGATGCCGTTGCTGGCCGCAGTCTATATGCTGTCCGCTGCCGCAGTGATTTTGCAGAACCGCCACGCATTGCCTGCGGTCTGCTGCCGTATTTTTCAGGGGGCTTTTGGCGTGCGTGCTGCATGCGGTGGCATTTCTGGTACGGCATTGCAGCTGGCGCTGGGCACCGGACTGCGGCACGGGGTATTTTCCAATGAAGCAGGGCTTGGGAGCAGTGCCCTGGTGCATGCCGGAGGGGATTCCCGTGACCCGGAATTGCAGGGGCTGTGGAGCATGACCGAAGTGGCGCTGGATACACTGGTTTGCTGCACGCTGACGGCGTTTGCCGTACTGACCAGCGGTGCAGACCGCATATCCGGAGAGAATCCGGGCATGGTAATTGCAGAGACCTTTCGCACGGTGTTCGGCGGCGCATCTCCGGTTGTAATGGCAGTGATAACGGCGCTGTTTGCATTTTGTACCCTGATTGGCTGGTGCTGCTGTGGGGAACAGGCAGTTGCCTACCTGTGCGGCAGAAAGCGTCTGTCGGTCTATCGGGTTTGCTTTTGTCTTGCTGCCGGCGTGGGAACTGTGCTTTCGCTCCAGGCAGTCTGGACAATTTCGGATATTGCCAACGGACTGATGGCGGTTCCCAATCTGCTGGGAATCCTGCTGCTTCAGAAGGATTGCATCCGAAAAAAAGAGCCTGTCTCTGCGGAAAACCGAAAATGCATTTTCCGTAAAAACAGGCTATGAGAGGGATGCTTATTGAACTGTGGCTTTTCGCTTCCAGATCTGCTCACAGATGAGGCCGACCAGAAATGCCACAATGTCTCCCAGTGTAGAGATAATCCGCATGGTGACGGCATAGAGCATAATGGTCTCGGTACTCATAAAGCTGCCGCACATCAGTACCATCACCGCTTCCCGGATGCCGATTCCGCCGGGTGCGCCGGGTGTGATAAAGCCGATAATCCAGGAGAACAGATATGTTCCCAGAAACAGTCCCATCTGTGCCGCCGGAACGTCAAAGAGCAGATAGGCGGCCGTGCCGTACATGGCAGTGGAAATGATGTACTGGGACAGATACAGCAGAAAAACCACCAGAATCCGGGGGATATTTTTTCGGTTCAGCAGTTTCCGGTATTTTTCAAAATACCGTTTCAGCGGTTCCTGGAACTTCCAGCGCAGCAGCAGAATGAGCAGGAGCAGCACCAGAATGCCGGCAATCAGGATGATGAGAAAGTTCCGGCTGTATTTCTGGAACAGCAGGAGCATGTCCTTTCCCATGAGAATCAGAATCAGCAGGAGCGGCGTAACCATGGAACTGACAATGTCCAGCAGCGTAGCACAGGCTACGTCTACATGGCTGATATGGAGATCTGCGGCCAGCTGGTTGCGTCCCACATATTGGAATACATTGCCCGGCACATACTTCATCAGATTGGAACGGGTGTAGACCGGAAGGGCGCTTTTCGTGGGAATCTGGATGCCGGACAAAATCCGGATATACCGGAGCCAGGGTAGCGTCATAAATAAGACCATGGCGGCCTGTACCAGTGTACAGCCGACAATCACCGCCAGAGTTTTTCCGTCTGCAAACCGGGACCAGTCCACATCCATTGTGACCAGTTTCTTCACCACAAATACCAGCGCCAATACGGTGATGATACTGCCGATTACTTTATAATATTTTTTCAAGAATTTCATAGTGTTCCTTCCCGCTTTGGTGTACAAGCCGTTTTTCGTGTGCTTTTTATTGTAACATGTTTTAGACAGAATGTCAATTTTGTGCGCAATAGAGTTCGAAAAGTTGAGCTGGAAGTACATCCTCTCAAATTTTGTGAAGAAAAATGCTGTATAGAATTGACAAAAGAGAAAGCATCCGGTATAATACTATTATGCACTTTATTATACATCGTGCGTTTCTGCCTTTGCAGAAGGCTGTGCCGGAGAAAAGGAACACAGCTTCTGTATGAACGGGCGCTTCATTTATGACATAAGGAGAAGAACGAATGGAAAAAACAATGAAAAACAGGGCGACCTTTCAGTCGCGGCTGGGCTTTATTCTGGTTTCGGCCGGATGTGCTATTGGTCTGGGGAATGTGTGGAAATTCCCCTATATCTGCGGACAAAACGGCGGCGGTGCATTTTTGCTGCTGTATCTGTTTTGTCTAGTGCTGCTGGGACTTCCCATCCTCACGTGCGAATTTGCCATCGGACGGGGCAGCAACCGGAGCATCTCCCAGGCGCTCAACCGGCTGGAACAGCCGGGCAGCCGCTATCACCTGACAAAATATATGGGAATTGCCGGAAACTATTTGCTCATGATGTTCTACACCATGGTAACCGGCTGGATGCTGTACTACGCGTTCCGCTATATCACTGGTGCACTGGATGCTTCCAGTACGGAGACAACCGCAGCGGCCTTTTCCCAGATGCTCGGCTCTCCCGGCATTATGGTGCTGTTTGCGGCAATTGTAACGCTGCTCTGTATCGGCGTGTGTGCACTGGGACTGCAAAACGGCATTGAAAAAATTACAAAGGTGATGATGCTCCTGTTAATGGGCTTGATGGTAGTGCTGGCTGTCAATTCCATTCGGCTGAAGGGGGCTTCTGCTGGACTGAAATTCTATCTGGTTCCGGACTTTCGCCGTATTGCGGAAATCGGATTCGGTTCGGTACTGTTTGCTGCAATGACACAGGCTTTCTTTACTCTGAGCATCGGAATCGGTGCTATGGAGATTTTCGGCAGCTATCTGAAAAAGGATCGGCGAATTCTGGGAGAATCCGTCAATGTCATTGTGCTGGATACCATGGTTGCAATTGTCGCTGGCCTGATTATCATTCCTGCCTGCTTTGCCTATGGAATTGAACCGGATTCCGGCCCGCAGCTGCTGTTTATCACGCTCCCGAATGTGTTTCATCATATGGTAGGCGGCCGGATCTGGGGCACCTGCTTTTTCGTGTTCATGTCCTTTGCTGCACTTTCCACAGTAATTGCCGTGTTTGAAAATATTATCACAATGACTGTAGAACTGGGCAGCTGGAGTCGGAAAAAATCCCTGCTGGTCAATTTGATTCTGATTTTTGTGCTGGCGCTTCCGGCAATATTCGGTTTCAATCTGCTCTCCGGAATCCAGCCGTTCGGCAGCGGCAGCACCATTATGGATTTTGAGGACTTCCTGGTTTCCTCAAATATTCTGCCGCTTGGCTCCCTGACCTACGTGCTGTTCTGTGCGCGGAAAAATGGTTGGGGCTGGGATGCGTTCCGAAAGGAAGTCAATACCGGAACCGGCATGCAGCTCCCGAACTGGATTCGCGGCTATATGACCTATGCAGTGCCGATTTTCATTTGCCTGATTTATCTGAAGGGCTATTATGATATGTTCGCACCCATGGGTGTGCTGCCCTGCTGTATCTGGATGGCACTGGGAATTTTGTTCCTGGGACTGATCCTGTGGACGGCATTTTCCCGGAAAAAGACGCATACTCTGGCGTAAACAATTTTTGCAAACAAAAAAGTTCTCACAGCATTTGGTTCTGTGAGAACTTTTTTTGAAAAGATATGTCTTTTAAATGTGGATTTTTACCTGATAATGTTCCATCCAGTAGTTCATCTGCACAAAGTATGCCATGATCTGAGGACGCGTCATCAGTTGGCCGTACCATTGCACAGATTCCTCCGATTGCAGGAGACGCTCCAGCATATCCCGGCGAACCAGCTGCAACACCGGGCTTTCCGTATCCCGGAGCACATCAGACAGCAGCTCTGAAACTGCCCGGAGATAGGTGGGGTTGTGGGTCTTGGGATAGGGACTTTTTTTCCGCCACAGCACCTCTGCCGGCAGAAAATCCTGCATGGCGGTGCGCAGCAGCCCTTTTTCGCGGCCTTCCCAGTCCTTGTATTCCCAGGGCACATTGTAGAGGTATTCCGCAATGCGGTAGTCGCAGAACGGAACCCGGACTTCCAGGGCACTGTACATGCTCATGCGGTCTTTGCGGTCCAGGAGCGTCTGCATAAACCAATCCAGATTTAGCTTCATCATTTCCCGCATGCGTGCTTCCAGAGGGGAATCGTCCGGCAGCTTTTCCGCGGCGCGGATCGTTTTTTCATAGGCATCCTGGACATATGCCTGACCGTCCAGCAGCTGTGCATATTCCGGCCGCAGGAACTGCATGCGGTAGGCGGTGCTCTGTGCCCATGGAAAACCATTGACACGCCGGACATCCGGATCCCGGTACCAGGGATAGCCGCCGAACAGTTCGTCTGCACATTCTCCGGACAGCGCCACGGTGACTTCCTTCCGGATTTCCCGGCAGAAGAGCAGGAGGGAGCTGTCAACATCAACCATTCCCGGCAGATCTCTGGCATCTACTGCGTCAAACAGCGCCCTGGCAAGGGCAGGGGTGTCCAGTACCGTCCAGTGATGCCGGCAGCCCAGATAGCGCTCCATACAGCGGATATAGGCCGGGTCGCTGGTGGGCTGAAAATGGCTCTTTTGAAAATACTGGTCATTGTCCCGGTAGTCTACGGAGAAGGTGTGCAGCTCTTTTCCCTGGCGCTGCATTTCCTGATTGGCCAGGGAAGAAAGCAGGCTGGAGTCCAGGCCGCCGGAGAGAAAAGTTCCGATGGGCACATCGGATACCAGCTGCCGCTGGACAGTGTCCTGTACCAGCTCCCGGACATGCTCTGCGGTTTGGGAAAAGGATTCGGTATGTGCAGCCGCATGCAGTTCCCAATAAGGGTGCAGATGCAGCTGCCCCTGCATCCAATAGCCGCAGTGTGCCGGTTTGACTTCTGCCACAGTCCGGAATACGCCATAGCCGGGCGTGCGCCCCGGCCCCATGAGCAGCAGCTCTGCAATGCCGGTCTGATCAATTTCGTGCGGCACCTCCGGATGTGTGAGCAGCGCTTTGATTTCCGAGCCGAATACCAGGCCGCCAGGAATTTTGGCGTAGAACAGCGGCTTTACACCAATGCGGTCCCGTGCCAGAAAAAGGCGTTTGGCGCTGTGCTCCCACACGGCAAAGGCGAAGATGCCGTTGAACTGTTCCACACAGCCCGGCCCCCAGTTGGCATAGGCCTGTAAAATCACTTCTGTATCACACGTGGTCTGAAAGATGACGTTTTCCTGTTCCAGCTGGCGGCGCAGCTCTGCGGTATTGTATAATTCCCCGTTGTACACGATGGTATAGGTTTCGCCGCCTGCTGTGGTCTCCATGGGCTGCCTGCCGTGCAGCGGATCCATGACAGCCAGGCGTGTATGTGCCATGGCGCATTGCTGTGTCAGAAAAACGCCCTCCTGATCCGGCCCTCTGCGGATCAGTGTCTGCTGCATCTGCCGGAGCAGGCGCTCCTGCTGCCGCAGATCCTGTTCCATGTGCACGATTCCTGTGATTCCACACATATTCCATAACCTCCTGCAAAATCTGCACGCAGGATGCGTGCGAAAAGATACAAAACAGGCACGAAAAGCCCGTTTCTATCTGCTGCCTTTATCTTATGCAGGAAAAAACGGAATCTTGCAGGAAGGAAAATATTTTCCGGAAAATAAATGTCGTTATTGCCCTAAGAGCCTGTTCAGACTGGGGGCACTATGTATTTTGTATTTGTAGCCATCCTGTCAGAAGCAGAAGAATCAATATCCCAAAGTTCACTGCGGAAAAAACTGCTAGATATTTTCCGGGATGAGATTGCTGTGTTTTGCTGTAAAACTGGTAGGAGATTAAACTTGCCAGAGATGCGATGGGAGTTCCGAGTCCACCTAAATTTACGCCCAGAAGCAGTTCCTTTGCATTTTCCGTAAAACCGGACAGCATGACTGCTGCCGGTACATTACTGATGCACTGAGAGAGCAAAGCTGAAATCCAAAGTACTTTTCCCAGCATAATTTGTGCAAAAAAATCTCGGATTACATCGATTCTGGCAATGTTTCCAACAAAAACGAAAAAACACAGAAATGTTCCCAGCAGGCAGTAATCCACCTGGGTAAAAAGTGTGCGATTGCAAAAGAATATGAGTATAACAGAAATGGCGAGGCAGAGCCAGTCCGGGATGACACGAAATACAGTAAGCAGACAAATCAGGAACAACAGCAGATATACCAAAGCTGATTTTTTCGGAATTGCAGTTGGTGCATCTGCTGTGCAGCCTTTGTAACAAGGTGTTTTGGGCAGAAGGATCGACAAAACCAAGAGCACAATCCAACTTACCACGCCTGTGGGAAGCATTGTCTGAAAAAAATCTGTCATGCGAAGATGATATGTTGTATACAGATATAAATTTTGCGGATTGCCGATTGGTGTCATCATACTTCCAAGATTTGCTGCGGCTGTTTCCAAAACAATGATCCAGATGCAGTACTTTTCCTGATTTAGATTTTGAAATAACAGCAATGTCAGCGGCACAAAAGTAAGCAATGCAACATCATTCGTGATCAGCATCGCACTAAAAAAACAAATCTGTGTGAAGAAAATGCCGATACGGCGGATCGTTCCGGCACGCTTCAGCAAATTTTGCGCAATTTGTTCGAACAGGCCTATGCTCCGGAAGCCTGCCACTGTAATCATAAGACAAAATAACTGAATTAGCACGGTATGGTTGCAATAAGAAAAATATCCGGTGTCCGGCGGTATAAAACACATGGAAATGAGAGCGGCAAGCAGGGAAATTCCCAGCACCGGCTGTCCTTTCCACCATTGTAAAAAACGTTTCATAGCTGTGTTTCCTCTTTTCTGCAAAAAGGCTCGTGAATACATTAGAGCATTCACGAGTTTTTCGTTTTATCTGACAAAAAATCTGCTTGCAATTCAAACATTTCGGGTAGTGTCAGCACGCCCGAAAAAAGTTCTCTATGCTTTTTTCACAGTACGCGGCTTTCTGGCCGGAAGCTCCGGGAGAATCCGCAGAAGAATGCCGCTGAACGGAGGCAGATCCACCGTAAACTGTGTGCCGTCTCTGGTAACATCGCCTTTGAGAATGGCTTTGGATTCCTTGGTGTTTCCATGGAATCGTTCCCAATCGGTGTGCAGCAGCGGTTTCAGGCCGGCGCAGTCCTGTAGGGTAAAGGTATAGTGCTGTGTCCCTTCGTCAGACATATGAAGCAGAATCAAAAGACGGCTGTCGCCGGCGCGTCGCTCAATGGCATAGATGCAGCGCTGTTCCTGGTGGCAGTCCACCCACCGGAATCCATCCGGTGCATAATCATCCGCAGAGAGTGCCGGCTCCTTGAGGTAGAGCTTGTTTAGCTCTGTCATATAGCGGAAAAATGCATCGTGAATGGGGTATTTTAAAATGTCCCAGTCCTGCTGCTGCTGCTCTGTCCATTCCCGCAGCTGTCCCAGTTCGCTGCCCATGAAGAGCAGTTTCTTTCCGGGGTGGGCGTACATATACATGTACAAAAGCCGTGCCTGCGGGAACTTTTGCTCGTAGTCACCGAACATTTTCTGGGCAATGGTAGCCTTCCCGTGGACATTCTCATCGTGGGAAAGCGGAAGCAGGTAGTATTCATTGGGGAAGTACATCATGGAGAAGGTCAGTTTGTGATACTCATTTTTCCGTTCCCAGGGATACTGTTTAAAATAGTTGAGTGTATCGTTCATCCAGCCCATGTCCCACTTGTAGTCAAAGCCCAGGCCGCCGTATTCCACCGGACAGGTCACGCCTTCGTAGTTAGTGGAATCCTCTGCAATCAGCATGCTGTCCGGGTGCAGCTGGTGCAGTCCCTGGTTCATGCGCTTCAGGAAGTGGATGCTGGCCGGATTGGTGCCCCGGTTTGAATCGCCGCCCCAGTAGATCAGCCGGCTGACTGCATCCATCCGCAGGCCGTCAAAGTGAAAGACAGAGAGCCAGTAGTTGGCACAGGACTGGAGAAAGCTGCACACCTCGCCACGGGCATGAATAAAGTTGCAGCTGCCCCATTCGCTGTAGTTGTCCTCTTTTTCCGGGTATTCATATAATGTAGTGCCGTCATAATGGTTCAGGGCATAGCCGTCCACGGCAAAATGCACCGGAACAAAGTCCAGGATAACACCAATTCCGGCACGGTGGCAGGTGTCGATCAGCTCCATCAGCTGCTGTGCAGTGCCGTAACGGGAGGTGGGACTGAAAAATCCGGTATTCTGATAGCCCCAGGAGCAGTCCGCCGGATGCTCACTGAGGGGCATAAATTCGATGTAGTTATAGCCGGTCTTTTTCACATAGTCTACCAGCTTCGGCGCAATCTCCGCATAGGTGTACCAGCCGTTGGGATCGTCTGGATTCGTGTGCCAGGAGCCTAGGTGGACTTCGTAAATATTTACCGGCTTCTGATGGTGACTGCCCCGCCGCTGCATCCACTTTTTATCATGAAAGGTGAATGTCGTGAGATCACGGATAATGGATGCGTTATTCGGGCGCAGCTCCATGCCGAACCCGTAAGGGTCGCAGTGATCGATGCTTTCGCCGTCCGGATTCTGGGGCGTGATGCGGTATTTATACATCTGTCCGGGAATGGCATCCGGCACCAGGACCTCATAAATGCCTCCGTCATGAATGCGTTTCATAGGAATGGGCTCCCAGTCACCGCCTTCCCAGATCAGATCGACTGCTTTTGCATTGGGTGCAAGCGTGCGGAATACCACGCCGTCTTCTGTGAAATGCGCCCCGAAATAGGTATGGGCATCAAAGGCATTGCCCAGAAAAAACTGATGAATGTCCATGAAAATGTAACTCCTCCTGCTAAGTGCCTGTTTGCAGTGAAAATCAGGCTTTTGGCGATAAATTTTACGTACTGTGTCAGCATTTGCCGGAAACAGGCGCGTGCTCTTGTAGTTTTGTTCTGAATTTTTTCAAAAAGTAGGATGATTCTAGTATTATTATACTAAAACCCAAGACCTGATTGCAAGCATCAAATATGTATACACTGTTGCTTAATCAACAAATGAAGATTCGCAATTGCATTACAGTGAAGCCCGGATTCGAAAAAAAGAAAAAAATTTCGGAAACCCATTGCAATTTGACGGAATATGCGGTATAATAAAAAGGCAGATGACTCGTCCGCATGCGGTGCGGGCACTGTTGCAGAATTTTATTAGGAGGCACTTACTTATGTTAGTATCAGCAAAGGATATGATGGACAAGGCAAGAGACGGCAAATATGCAGTCGGCCAGTTCAACATCAACAATCTGGAATGGACAAAGGCTATTCTGAACACAGCACAGAAGCTGAACTCCCCGGTTATCCTGGGCGTTTCCGGCGGTGCCGGCAAGTATATGACCGGCTTTAAGGTTGTTGCAGACATGGTAAAGGCAATGGATGAATCTCTGGGCATTACAGTTCCGGTTGCACTGCACCTGGATCACGGTACTTATGACCAGTGCTATGACTGCATCAAGGCAGGCTTTACTTCCATTATGTTCGATGGCTCTCACTTCCCGATTGAAGAAAACCTGGCAAAGACCAAGGAATTGGTTGCAGTTGCACATAAGCTGGGTCTGTCCATCGAAGCTGAAGTAGGCGCAATCGGCGGCGAAGAAGACGGCGTAATCGGTAGGGGTGAGTGTGCAGATCCGCAGGAATGCAAGACTATCGCTGATCTGGGCGTAGACATTCTGGCTGCTGGTATCGGTAATATCCACGGCGTATATCCGGCAAACTGGGAAGGCCTGAGCTTCGAAACACTGGAAGCTGTTAAGAAGGCTGTCGGCGACATGCCGCTGGTACTGCACGGCGGTACCGGTATTCCGGACGACCAGATCACAAAGGCAATCTCTCTGGGCGTTGCAAAGATCAACGTAAACACTGAGTGCCAGCTGGTATTCGCAGCAGCTACCAGAAAGTACATCGAAGAAGGCAAGGATAAGGTCGGCAAGGGCTTTGATCCGAGAAAGCTGCTCCTGCCGGGCTACGAAGCAATCATGGCAAAGGTAGAAGAAAAGATGAACCTGTTCGGTTCTGTAGACAAGGCGTAAGTATTGTTTTTTCGTCCTTTGCATACATTGTGTATGCATCCGGATGTGAAACCAACTTTGGTGTCCGCAGAAGATCAGAAAGGAGTGCGGGAGATGAAGAAAGACTGGACAGTTGTGCTTGCAGTAATTGAGATTATCCTGAATGCATTGGGGATTTTCCTTGCAGGCAAGCGGATTCTGGATCTCGTACATTCTGACGAAAAGGAAACATTGTAATCTGACGGTTATGCCGGCAGATTCGAAAAAACCGGTTTGCGGCATGTTTGCTGTGAGCCGGTTTTTTGTACAATCACCGAAAAATGATAGGAGATTACAGAAAAATTGGAAATGAATCGGATTTGTAAAAAATGGGGTGCTTTCCTGCTTGCCTGTCTGCTGACACTGGCGGCTCTGGCTGAAAATGTATCATGGTGTGTACAGGCGGAAGAAAGCAAAACGGTTACAACGGAAAATGGCATTGTATTGACCTATGACGTGTTTACAAACGGAACTGTTGCAATCACAGGAAATACACAGCCGATATCCGGGAAACTGGTAATTCCGCAAAGGGTAGACGGAAAACAGGTGACAAAGGTTTTCGGAATCGGAAAAGAAGATGAACTGACCTATGTGGAATTTCCGGAAGGTGTTACGGGAATTTCCGGCTTCAGTGATTGCAGTAAACTGTCCCAGGTGGTGATTCCAAGCAGCGCCGAGTATTTTGGAGAGTTTACATTTCGCAACACACCGTGGTTTTCTGAAAAGCAGGCAGAAAACCCGCTGGTTATTCTGAATACCACATTGTTGGACGGAAGTGCAGTGGCAGGAGATGTCCGCATTCCGGACGGGGTTACAAAAATTAACATGCGCGCATTTGAAAGCGCCAAAAATATGAAAACGGTGTTTATTCCGGAAAGTATAAATAGAATTGGATGGTGTGCCTTTTTGGGGTGCACACTGACGGATGTCTACTACAGCGGTACCCAGGAACAGTGGGATGCAATCGAGATTAACAATAGCGAAGGCTGCAATCAGCTGTTTTGTGACACACCGAGACATCTCCAGAGCGTGATGTTCGGAGATGTCAACGGCAACCAGGGTATTGACATTGATGACGCGTATAATACGCTCCTGGCCTATTCCAAAATCAGCGCCGGCGGTGAATCCGGCCTGACAACAAAGAAATTTTCCGCAGCGGATGTGGATCAGGATGGCGTGATTACCATAACGGATGCTTATTATGTGCTGCGGTATTATGCGGAGCATGCCGCAGGAAATCCCATCACCTGGAAGGAAATGATCGGAAAGGATGCCGTATAGAAGCAGTTTTGGCCTGGATGAGCACCAAAACCCGAACGAAGCCTTATATTTTTTTGAAAAAGCGGACTTTTTTTGCGGAACCTCTTGATTTTTTTACAATAAGGTGCTATAATAAAGACAATCATGCAGCCAAAGACCGGAACCCCACCGGTCTTTCGTTTATGTAGGAGCCTGTTGTCCCTGAAACAACAGAAAAAACGGCACGGAAAAAGAAGGAGCAGATGCCATGAAAATGAAGAAATTCGGTGGTACCGAACGGCTGGTCTATGATCTGGTAAAGCCGATTGCAGAAGAAAACGGCTATTCGATCTGGGATGTAAGCTTTGAAAAAGAAGGTGCGTACTGGTACCTGCGGGTATTCATTGACCATCCGGACGGAATCGGCATTGAGGATTGTGAGAAAATGACACGCCCGGTCAATGCCGCAGTAGATGCCGCAGACCCCATTTCCCAGGCCTATGTGCTGGAGGTTGGCTCTGCCGGTCTGGAACGGGAACTGAATCAGCCCCAGCATTTTACAGATTCCATCGGAATGGATGTGCGTGCCAGAGCGATTCGCCCGATAAATGGTGAAAAAGAGTGGATCGGCGTATTGCAGGATTTCGATGAAACCGGCATCACGCTGCTTCCGGATGGGGCAGAGGAGCCTGTGACACTGGCTCTGGAAGATCTTTCTTATGTACGGCGCTATGTGGCTGTGGAATTTTAATCAACGGAGGTTACAATAAGAGATGGACAATAGTTTTTTTGAAGCGCTTTCAACTCTTGGCAGTGAAGCAAATGTAGACACCGATCTGCTGGTGGAAAAGGTGAAATCAGCAATGCTGAAGGCAGCCAGAAAGGCATATCCGGACAGCGAGGAAAATATTCGGGTGGAAATCGATCCAACAACCAAGACATTTGAAATGTATCTGATGCAGACAGTTGTGGATGATGAGCCGATTGATGAAAATGAAGTGAATATCGATGTGGCAAAGACCATTGATCCCAACGCCTATGTAGGCGGCACTGTGCCGAAGCGCCTGGATATTGCAAAATTCGGCCGCGCAGCTGCACAGTCTGCCAAGCAGTCCATTAAGGGCGACCTCCGGGAAATTAACCGGGAACGGATTCTGGGCGAATTTCAGGATCTGGAAAATGACTGCATCACCTGTCAGGTATCTCAGGTAGAACCGGGCGGTACTGCAACATTGCTGTACAACAAGACAGAACTCTATCTGTTTCGCAATGAGCAGATTCCGGGTGAAGTGCTGAAGGAAGGCCAGATGGTAAAGGTATACATTACTACCATCGCCAACAAGCAGAAAAAGCCGATCATTAAGATTTCCCGTGTCCGCAAGGAACTGGTAAAGCGCCTGTTTGAACTGGAAATCCCGGAAATTTATGACGGAACGGTAGAGATCAAGGCGATTTCCAGAGAGGCCGGCTCCCGGACGAAGGTTGCCGTTTGGTCAAAGGATCCCAATGTAGATGCCATCGGTGCCTGCATCGGTCCGAAGCGTGCCCGGATTTCTGCCATTGTTTCTGAACTCAACGGAGAAAAAATCGATATCATTCCCTACAGCGAAAAGCCGGAGGAATTTATTGCAAAGGCACTGGCACCGGCCACCGTTCTCAGCGTTACCATTCTCAGCGAGGAAGACCGCACCTGTACGATTGTTGTCCCGAACAACCAGCTTTCTCTGGCAATCGGCAACAAGGGACAGAATGCAAAACTGGCTGCAAAGCTGACCGGGTATAAGATTGACATCAAGCCGGAGTTTGATGTCCTGCATACCACAGAGGAGCCGAAGGAAGAAGAACAGCCCGCAGCACAGCCGGCAGAAATTGTGACAGAAAATCCGGAAACTGCGGAGGCGAATGACGTTGAAGACTAAAAAGATACCCATGCGGCTGTGTATCGGCTGCGGAGAAATGAAGCCGAAAAAAGATCTGATCCGGGTGCTGAAAGATGCAGAGGGAACCATTCAGCTGGACTTTACAGGAAAAAAATCCGGACGGGGCGCATACTTATGTAAGAGTATGGAATGCTTTGCCGCAGCGCAGAAGGGGCACCGGCTGGAACGCTCGTTCGGCTGCCGTGTCTCAGAAGAGATTTATGAGGAGATGAAACATGCCTTACAAACAGAGCTTGCAGGGACTGCTGACCATTTGTCGTAAGGCCGGGAAACTGGCCATGGGTTTGGAACCGGCAAAGGATGCACTGTATCGGGGCACTGCCGCCGGGCTGCTGGTCTGCTCGGACGCTGCCCCCCGTACCCGGAAAGAAGCGGTGTTTTTCAGCGGCCAGGCGCAGGTGCCGTGTCTTGTAGTGCCGTTTACAAAACTGGAAATGGGACAGACAATCGGCCGGGCTTCCGGGGTCTTAGCAGTCTGCGATGACGGATTCTTTCAGAAGATGGTTCAGATGGCCAGAGAAGAGGATGCTGCATCTATTCTGGAGCCAGACACAGAGGCAATCTGAAAACAGAACAGAACCTGATATTTGCCAGGCAGCTGCAGGGCAGAACAGGTTTACAATATCCTGCACCGGATGGCGTGCAGAAAAAGAGGAACAGCCGTGCTGAAAAAAGCTTTGGCTGTGCACACAGGATAGTGCCGATGCGGAGACAACTGTGCTCCGGAATGTATCGGCCTGGGACACAAGAAGAGGAGGATTTTCGCCTATGACGAAGAAATTGAAGCTGAGCGATCTCGCACGGGATTTGCATATTTCCACACAGGAACTGGTTGGATTTTATGAACAGCGGGATGCCAATGGTATCAAGAAGAAGGGTGTAACCGGACTGACACCGGAAGAAATCAATCTTGCGCTGGAGCATTATTCTCAGAAGACACAGGTAGAGAATTTCGAAGGCTACTTTGCAAGCAAAAATACCCCGAAGCCGGCTGAAAAGAAACCGACAGAGAAAAAGCCGGCCGAAAAGAAAAACAGCGAAAAGAAACCGGCAGAGAAGAAACCTGCGGATAAGAAGCCGCAGGCTGAGAAAAAGCAGCCGGCACCGAAGAATGTGGAAAAAAAGTCTGCGCCGAAGCCTGCTGAAGCTGCATCGCAGCAGAAGGCAGCCGCTGCGCCGGCTCCGGAAAAACCGGCCGCACAAAAGCAGCAGCCGGCACAAAATGCCGCTGCCGCACCGAAGAAGGACCACAACAAGAAGCAAAAGCCTGCTGCAAAGGCGCAGAAGCACGGCGAACGGCTCCATGTAGAAGTGGAAATGGCAGACAATGTTTCTACGGAAAAGCGCCGTACCGTTGATACCAGAGGCTCCTATGTAGATCTGGATAAGTACAATCAGCGCTATGAGCAGATTGCACCGGCCAATAAGTACAACAGCGACAAGTATTCTACCAAGAAGCAGAAAATCAACCAGAAGTCTGCACAGCGGAACAAGCAGAAATACTCCAACAAACGGGAAACCGAACAGGATAAGCTGCGCCGTCTGGAACTGGAACGTGCCAGAAAGCAGCAGCTGCGTGTCCGCATTCCGGACAGCATCTCTGTGGGTGAGCTGGCAAGCCGTCTGAAGGTAACTGCAACAGAAGTAATCAAAAAGCTGATGATGCTGGGCGTTATGGCAACCATCAATGAGGAAATCGACTTCGACACCGCATCTCTGGTGGCAGAGGAACTGGGCGCAAAGGTAGAACACGAGGTAATCGTGACAATCGAAGAGCGTCTGATTGATGAGGATGACGAAGCCGAGGATAATCAGGAACGCTGCCCGATCGTAGTGGTTATGGGTCACGTTGACCACGGTAAGACCTCTATCCTGGACAGAATCCGGAATGCCCATGTTACAGCCGGAGAAGCCGGCGGTATTACCCAGCATATCGGTGCATATCAGGTGCAGTATGAAGGAAAGGATATCACCTTCCTGGATACACCGGGGCACGAGGCCTTCACTGCAATGCGTGCCCGCGGCGCCAACATCACCGATATTGCGATTCTGGTTGTTGCCGCCGATGACGGTATCATGCCGCAGACAGTTGAGTCCATCAACCATGCAAAGGCAGCCGGCATCACCGTAATTGTTGCAATCAACAAGATGGATAAGGAAGGCGCAAATCCGGATCGTGTCAAGGAAGAACTTACAAAGTACGGCATGGTCTGCGAAGAATGGGGCGGCGATGTCATTTGCGTACCGGTTTCTGCAAAGACTGGTGAAGGCATTGACGAATTGCTGGAAAACATTCTCCTGGTAGCAGAAACCAGCGAACTCAAGGCAAATCCGGATCGCCGTGCAAAGGGTACTGTTGTAGAAGCCCGTCTGGATAAGGGTCGCGGCCCGATTGCCACCCTGCTGGTACAGAATGGTACACTCCATACCGGTGATGTGATTATCGCAGGTACTGCGGTCGGCCGCGTCCGCGTTATGACCAACGACAAGGGTGTTGCAGTAGAGACTGCCGGCCCGTCTGTACCGGTAGAGATCACCGGTCTGGCAGAAGTGCCGGAGGCAGGCGATACGTTCAACGCAGTAGAAGACGAGCGTCTGGCAAGAGAACTGGTAGAACAGCGGAAGCACGAAGCAAAGCAGGCCAAGTTCAACGAATACCAGAAGGTAACACTGGATAATCTGTTCAGCCAGATTGAGCAGGGCGAGATGAAGGAGCTGTCTCTGATCGTAAAGGCAGACGTACAGGGCTCTGTAGAAGCCGTTACCCAGTCCCTGGAAAAGCTCTCCAACGAGGAAGTCCGCGTTCGCGTGATTCACGGCGGTGTCGGCGGCATCAAGGAAAGCGATGTAATGCTGGCAAGCGCATCCAACGCCATCATTATCGGATTTAATGTGCGTCCGGATCAGACCGCAGAAGAAATTGCGGCACGGGATAAGGTAGATATCCGCACCTATCGCGTCATCTATGATGCTATCGAGGAAATTGAAACTGCAATGAAGGGTATGCTGGCACCGAAGTTCCGTGAGGTTGTCATGGGACGGATAGAAGTGCGCCAGGTATACAAGATTTCTAACGTGGGTGCTGTTGCCGGTGCTTATGTCCTGAACGGCAAGGTTACCAGACAGTGCCAGATTCGGGTTGTCCGGGACGGCATTGTCATTGCAGAAGATAAGATGTCCAGCCTGAAGCGGTTTAAGGATGATGTAAAGGAAGTCGGCGAAAGCTATGAGTGCGGTATCACACTGGAAAAATTCCGTGACTTCAAGGAAGGCGACATCTTCGAAGCATTTATTATGGAAGAATACCGGGATTGATTGAGGGGAGCCTATGATGGGAATGAGGATTGTTGCAGGAACATTGGCTGCGGCATGCCTGCTGGGATTGTGCAGCTGTGACGGGACGGATTCTGCTTCGGTTTCCAAATCCGGAAAAAAATCGGAGAAGAAATCCGAAAATGCAGAGGTCTTTAACACAGATGCAGACACAGAAGCCGCATATATTAGTGTTTTTGCAAGGCTATTTGGAATTAAAGGCGATTCACTATATGAAGATCGGGAGGCAGCCTGCCGGGAACAATTAAAAGATTGGAGTGATGCTCCTTTTGATGTGACCACTGCGGCGTGCTTTCAGACGCTGTATCTGAATAATGAAAAGTTCGACTATTATTATTTGGAAAGCACATCATATCCGAGATATGTCATGTCAGGAACTGTTTCTAAAGATCAAGAAGGTGCATTGGCATTTTCTTACCAGGAAATCCGAAGTTACAGGAGTGAAGACGCTACTTTAGAGAAGATTATTCACTATCCGGAAGAAACGGAGCAGGAATATTCTCGCGTTAATTTGATGATGTATGATCGATTAAAAACCGGCTCAGAAACACAGACACTCTATGTTGTGAATGCATTCAACTGTGCACAGGATAAGCATGCATATCTGCGAAATGCGTATTTGTGGGATGCACAGGATCAAAAATTTCATATGTCTTCAATCAATAGAAGTTTCCTTTCGGTTTTATCCAAAGGAGACTATCTGGTGGCACCGCAGAAAGGGTATACGCTTTCTACAGAAACCGCAGGGGAGTCCTTTTCCCTGCATTTCTCCGATGCGGAGCTGTACGAAAATGAGGAGAATATTTCATATACCATCACATTTGATGGGGATAATACCTGGGTGTCTGATTATCGGGACGGCTATTCTGGAAAATGGGAACTGCTGGATGAAAATTTGCTTTACCTGTATCCACCGGAAAATGTAGAAGATTACACGTATACGCCAAAAGATGCATCTATTTTCTACCTGGACTTTGCAGAAGACACTGTATATACGCCATTGTTTGTAAAATCAGAAACCATGCTGCCAGTTGTGCAGCAAATGAAGCTGGAAGATGAGGTGGAATAAACCAATATGGCAAGCTATAAAACCAATCGGACAGAAGAAGACATTCTCCGGGAAATGACAGCAATTCTGCGGGAACTGAAAGACCCCAGAATTGACCCGATGCTCACCGTGGTTCGGGCAGAGCTGTCACGGGATTTGTCCAACTGTAAGATTTTTGTTTCCAGCCTGTCCGGACAGGAGACGGCAAAGCGTTCCTGTCAGGGTCTGGACAGTGCTTCCGGCTATATCCGCCGGGAGCTGTTCCATCGGCTGAAAATCCGGAAATGCCCGGCACTGCATTTTGTCGCAGATGATTCTATTGCGCATAGTGCAGCAATCAATGAAAAATTGCAGCAGATGCACCCGGTAACAGAAGCGCCGGAATCGTCTGTGGAAGAAGAGGAGTGATGCAGGTGCAGCAGTGGAATCTGAAAGAAACTGCCCAATGGCTGAAACAATGTGAAGATGCCTATATTCTGATTCATCAAAGCCCGGACGGAGACTGCGTAGGAGCCGGCTATGCCCTGGCGGAAATGCTGCATCAGATGGGAAAGCGCGCCAGCGTGCACTGCAATGATCCGATTCCGAAGCGGTATCAGTTCATGCTGCCGCAAACGCAGGAACCGGAAGAATCCTTTGCACCCAAGTGCATCATTGCGGTAGACGTAGCAGATCCGAAGCTGCTGGGAAGCAGCATACAGGCACAATTCGGGGAAAAGGTGGATCTCAGTATCGATCACCATATCTCCAACGTGGTCTATTCTCAGTACCGTCTGTTGAATGGGGCAGCATCTGCAACCTGTGAGATTTTATATGCACTGGCACAGTATCTGCCGGTGACCATTACGGATTTCATGGCCACTTGTCTCTACACCGGAATCGCAACAGATACGGGCTGCTTCCAGTATGACAATGTGAGCGCAGAAACGCACCGTACAGTTGCAGCACTGATGGATCTCTGTCCGGATGTGCGGTATTCGCAGATTAACCGGCGGATGTTTGCCGTCAAGAGTTTCGGCAGACTCCAGTTGGAACAGCTGCTCATTGATCACATGGAGCAGTATCTGGGCGGAAAGTGCATCCTGATTTGCGTTACACAGGAATTTTTGCGGAAATTCCAGGTGGATGAGGCAGAACTGGAAGGTATTGCCGGCCTGCCCCTTCAGGTAGAAGGCGCAGAGGTGGGCATTACCATGAAAGAGAAGGAATCGGGAAAATTCCGGGTTTCTATGCGCTCTGCAGATCGCGTAAATGTTTCTGCCATTTGTCAGACGCTGGGCGGCGGCGGCCATGTGAAGGCAGCCGGCTGTCTGGTGACCGGGACAGCGGCGGAAGCACGCCAAAAATTGCTGAAAGCAGTTTCGGAGGGATTGGAACAGGTATGAGCGCAGATACAACATTACAGGGCGTACTTTGTATGAATAAGCCGGCTGAGTTCACTTCTTTTGATGTGATCGGAAAGCTGCGGGGCATTCTGCATATGCGCCGCCTGGGACACACCGGCACGCTGGATCCTATGGCAACCGGTGTCCTGCCGGTGCTGGTGGGGCGTGCCACCAGAGCATGCGATATTTTGCCGGATCAGGATAAATCCTACCGCGCCTCTGTGCAATTCGGGTGGGAAACCGACACCGAAGATGTGTGGGGAACCCGGACAGCGGTTTATTCGGATATGCATGTGACAAAGGAAAAGCTGGAAAAGGCGTTGTTGCAGTTTCAGGGTACCATCCGGCAGGTGCCGCCCATGTATTCAGCCGTTTCCGTAGAAGGAAAGCGTCTGTATGATCTGGCGCGGAAGGGAATTGTGGTGGAACGCCCGACCCGGACTGTGGTAGTGCATTCCATTACCCTGGAAGAGTGGGATGAAAAAGCGCAAACCGCTGTGCTTCAGGTTTCCTGCGGAAAGGGAACCTATATCCGGACACTGCTGTCGGATCTGGGAAAGGCGCTGGGCGGCGGTGCTGTCATGACAGCGCTCTGCCGGACAAAGGCCAGCGGCTTTACCTTGGAACAGAGCTATACCTTTGAAGATGTAATCCAGTTTTGCCGGGAAGGCAGCCTGGAGCAGCATCTGATCCCCACCGATCAGCTGTTCCACTCGCTCCCGAAGCTGGTGCTGTCAGAAAAACTGACCGGATTGTACCGGAACGGCGTAAAGCTTTCCCTACAGCAGCTGAGTGATCTGGTGCCCCATGCAGAAACGTATCGGGTATATGGATTTGATCAGAGCTTTTTGGGGACTGCCTGCGTGGATGAAGACGAGCAGGTGCTCCGGATCTGGAAAAATTTCAAATAGAAAGGCGGAATGCGGATGACAGTACTGCATTTGAAGGAAGCATCGGTTCCGCAGAAAAGTGCTGTAGCGCTGGGATTTTTTGACGGCGTACACCTGGGGCACCGGGCAGTGCTGCAAGCGGCAGCAGAATGCGCCGAAAGGCAGCATCTCCGTGCCTGTGCCTTTACATTTGCGGCAGATTCTGTGCCGGTTAAGCAAGGTACACCGCTGCGCTACCTCTATACAGATGCCCATAAATTTGCATTGCTGGAGGCGTGCGGTATGGAGGCTGTATTCTGTCCGCCGTTTCCGTCTCTCTGTCAGCTGGACGGCGCGGCATTTTGCAGGATAGTTCTGCAGAACTTGTTCGGGGCAGAAGAGGTGTTCTGCGGCAGTGATTTCCGGTTTGGCGCAAAGGCGGCCTGGGGCATTGACGCACTGCGCGAATTTGGCGCCGAAATGGGATTTGCGGTGCATCAGATTGATCCGGTGCTGTGCGGCAGGGAAAAAATATCCTCTACAGAAATCCGCAGTGCCATGCAGGACGGCATGCCGGAACAGGCGGCGGCGCTGCTGGGCATGTCCTATCAGGTGTGGGGACGCGTTACACACGGCCAGGCACTGGGCAGAACCCATGCTGTTCCTACCATCAATATGCCGTTTGCTGAGGGGCAGCTGGTTCCGCGGTACGGCGTGTATGTGTCCAGAACGCATACGCCTCAGGGGGTGTATGATTCTGTGACGGATGTGGGACGAAAACCGACTGTCGGAGACGATCATGCACCGGCGGCAGAGACATTTCTGCTGGATTTTTCCGGGGATTTGTATGACCAGCCCTGTCAGGTGGACTTGCTCCACTTCCTGCGGGAGGAACGAAAGTTCCCGGATGTGACACAGCTGTATCAGCAAATCGCGCGGGATCAGGAGAACTGCCGGAACTGGCTGAAAACCCATCCTACCGCTTTGTAAAACAATTGATACCAAAAAGCGCACAGACAGCGCAGATGCCTGGGCTGTGCGAGAATAGATCTGCACGGGAGAACAATATCCTGTGCAGAAAAACGTGAAAGGAAGTAACTAGAATCATGGAAAAACGAGTAAGAACCAGATTCGCACCCAGCCCGACCGGCTATATGCATATCGGAAATCTGCGGACTGCGCTGTATGCCTATCTGATTGCAAAGAAGAAGGACGGCGACTTTATTCTGCGAATCGAGGATACTGACCAGGAGCGCTATGTAGAAGGTGCTGTAGATGTCATCTATGATACCCTGCGTATTGCCGGCCTGAACTGGGACGAAGGCCCGGATATCGGCGGCCCGGTTGGCCCGTATGTGCAGTCTGAGCGGATGGGAATGTTCAAATCCTATGCGGAAGAATTGGTGAAAACCGGCCATGCCTACTACTGCTTCTGTGACAAGGAGCGCCTGGAGGAAGTGCGGAAGATTCAGGAGGCCTCTCATATTGCACCGATGTATGACCGTCACTGCCGGAATCTCTCTCCGGAAGAAATACAGGAAAAGCTGGATGCCGGCATTCCTTATGTCATCCGGCAGAAGATGCCTCTGGACGGCACCACAACATTCCATGATGATATTTACGGCGATGTTACAGTAGAAAACAGCACGCTGGATGATCAGATTCTGATTAAAACAGACGGAATGCCTACCTATAACTTTGCCAACGTAGTTGATGATCACCTTATGGAAATCAGCCACGTGGTACGAGGCAATGAGTATCTGTCCTCTGCTCCGAAGTACAACTTGCTGTATGAGGCATTCGGCTGGGATGTGCCGGAATATGTGCACTGCGCACCGGTTATGAAGGACAAGACACACAAGCTGTCAAAGCGAAATGGCGATGCTTCCTTCCAGGATCTGATGAAGAAGGGCTATCTGCCGGAAGCGGTTATCAATTTTATCGCACTGCTGGGCTGGGCACCGTCCGGCCAGTACAATGAGCAGGAAATCTTCTCTCTGGATGAACTGAAGCAGGCCTTTGAGATCAGCGGCATCAGCAAGTCGCCGGCAATCTTCGATGACAAAAAGCTTCGCGCAATCAACGGCGCCTATGTCCACAAGATGGATCCGGCCGATTTTGTAAAGGCAGCAGAGCCGTACATCCGTCAGACTGTGACACGGACAGACATTGATCTGCCTCTGCTGTGCAGCGTGCTCCAGAACCGGACAGAAGTCTTTTCCGACATTCCGGAGCAGGTAGACTTTATTGATGCACTGCCGGAATATGATCTGGAAATGTATCGGCACAAAAAGATGAAGACAACACCGGAGACTGCACTGGAAGCATTGCAGGCGGCACTGCCGGTGCTGGAAGGTGTGGAAACATGGGATGCAGAGCATATCCATGAGGCACTGTTTGCAAAAATTGCAGAACTGGGCGTGAAAAACGGCTGGATGCTCTGGCCGGTTCGAACTGCTGTTTCCGGAAAGCAGTTTACTCCCGGCGGCGGCGTAGAACTCTGCGCAATTTTGGGCAAGGAAGATACGCTCAGCCGGATGCATACCGCGATTGAACGTCTGTCTGCCGCAGCACAGTGACACAGCTGGCTGGACTGTACGTTTCCGGCAGTATTTGCAGCGATTAGCAGGACTCCGGAAATTTGCAGATGATCTTTCGTGTGCTTATCACGCGGTTATCACAAAGAATTGATAAAATGATTCTTGTATCTATGTGTACTGTGTATGTACAAACAGAAGGAGGCAATCACAAGGATGATTGAAGTCAAACATCTGACCAAACATTACGGCGATAAAGTGGCCGTAAATGACATCAGTTTTACGGTGGAAGATGGAGAAATCCTGGGACTTCTGGGGCCGAACGGCGCCGGAAAATCCACTACGATGAATATGCTGACCGGCTATATCAGTTCCACCTCCGGGCAGGCGCTGATCAACGGCGTGGATATTCTGGAGGATCCCATCCGGGCAAAGGCACAGATCGGCTATCTGCCGGAGCTGCCGCCCCTCTACCTGGATATGACTGTCATGGGATATCTTAATTTTGTCTATGATCTGAAAAAATGCAAGTTGCCCAGACGGTCACACCTGAAGGATGTCTGCAATCTCTGCAAGATCAATGATGTTTCCGGACGGATTATCAAGCATCTGTCCAAAGGATACCGCCAGCGTGTAGGTTTGGCGCAGGCGCTAATTGGAAATCCGCCGATTCTGATTCTGGACGAGCCGACTGTCGGTCTCGACCCGAAGCAGATTATTGAAATTCGTACCTTGGTGAAAAGGCTGGGAAAGCGGCACACCGTAATCCTTTCTTCCCACATTCTGACAGAGGTACAGGCCGTCTGTGACCGTGTTGTCATTATCAACCGCGGACAGATTGCCGCAGATGATACGACAGACAACCTGTCAAAATCAGTTTCCGCTTCCAACAAAATCAATGTGCGCATCAGCGGAACAAAAGCCGAAGTGCTCCAGGCAATCCGTGCAATTTCCGGCGTGGAAAAAGTTCATGCAGATATGGAACGGGAGCCGGGCATCTTTGAATATGAAATCGAAGCGAAGCACAATGCGGACATTCGTCCGGATCTGAACCAGATGGTGCAGGAACACGGCTGGGGCATCTACAAGATGGATCTGGGCGAAATGACACTGGAAGATGTCTTCCTGAAGATTACAATGGGCGAGGGCGTAAAGCTTTCTTCTGCAAAGAAAGCGTCGGAGCAGCCGGCAGATGCAAAGCCGGAGAAAGCTGCGGCAGAAACAGAAACGTCTGAAAATCAAGAAACCGCAGCCGTGCGGGAAGAATCTACAGAAGGAGGCGAGGACTGATGGGCGCAATTTATCGACGTGAAATGGGAGCCTTCTTTACTTCCAGCATTGCGTATGTATTCCTGGCAGTATTTTATCTGGCAGCCGGCTATTTCTTCTTTGCCTCTTCTCTGGCATCTGCAACGACGGATATGTCCGGTGTTTTCACCAGTCTGTTTTTGATTGTTGTTATTTTGATTCCGGTTTTGACCATGCGTCTGTTCAGTGAAGAAAAAAAGCAGAAAACAGAGCAGGGACTTCTGACCGCGCCAGTTTCTATCGGCGGAATTGTTCTGGGAAAATACTTTGCCGCACTGACCATGTACACCTTCGGCATTGTCATCCTGTTTTTGTATGCACTGATCCTGAGCTTTTTCGGTGCTGTGGCATGGGGCATTGTCGTATCTAATGTATTGGCACTGTTTCTGCTGGGCGCTGCATTTATTGCAGTGACACTGTTCATTTCTTCCCTGACGGAAAATCAGGTGGTTGCAGCCGTGCTGGGAATCATTGCACTGTTTGTATTGTACATGCTGGACGTGCTGGCACAGTTTGCAGAAAAGCTGCCGGTTATCCCGACGGTTTTGAATGCACTTTCCTTCTATACCCGGTATTATGATTTCACAGTGGGACTGTTTGATCCGGCCAGTGTCCTGTTTTACATCAGTACGGCCGTAATCTTTAATTTCTTTACGGTTCGTGTATTTGAAAAACGGCGCTGGAGCTGAGAGGAGGACAGAAACCATGCAAGATCAGGAAAAGAAGAAAAAGAAGGCAGATGTGTCTGCACCCATGTCCGAAGAAAAGCGGCAGAACAAGCTGAAACGGCGGAAGAAGCTGAAATACGGCGGTTTGGCTACTGCTGTAACAGTGATTTTTGTGGCAGCCGTTGTGCTGGTGAATGTAATCGTTGCACAGCTGGGAAAGCGTTTTCCGGATGCTGTTCTGGACTTGACCACTTCGAATGTCTATGCAATCAGTGATGAAACGCTGGATTACATCAAGAATCTGGATCAGGATGTCACCATTGCAGTTGCCGCAGAGGAAAGTAACTTTAAGACAGACAAGTACAACAAGATGATCTCGGAAACCATCTCCAAGTATCAGGGTTATTCCGATCACATCTCTGTAAAGTATTTTGATACCACAAAGGATCCGGATGTTCTGGCAGAATATCAGGATTTGTACGGCAGCACAATTAACTCCGGACAGATCATTGTCACCAGCGGCAAGCGGATTAAGGTATATGATTCCTTTAGCGATATGTTTGATGTAGATCAGCAGGCGTATCAGTATTATCAGTACTATGGATATGGTTCTCTTGCAGACTGCATCACCGGCTTCAAGGGCGAGCAGACACTGACATCCGCTATTATGAATGTAACGGATTCCAACCCGAAGACTGTTGCTATGATTGCTACTTCAAACGGCGGCTCCATTTATGCGCAGACACAGGCCAACTATGGCGCCTATACCTCTGCAAAGGCACTGCTGGAGGACAACGGTTATGATGTCAAGGAAATCGACATCATGACAGATGAACTGGATCCGGCAACCTATGATATTGTTCTGCTTCCGGCTCCGTCCAGTGACTTTACCACAGATGCAGTGACAAAGCTGACCAATTTCCTGTATAATGACGGAAATCTGGGCAAGCAGCTGATTTACATTGCAGACTACAGCCAGAGCGCAACCCCGAATCTGGATGCCTTTCTGAAGGAATGGAACATTCAGATAGACCGGAGCGTCATCCAGGATGACGGCAGCAACAGTCAGACGGCATCTACCGTTTTGGGCAGCGCTACCTTCCCGGTAGTATCTGCGCCCAGCGCAAGCAGCACAGACAGTACGGATGGCAGTTCCTCAAAGGAAACCTATGACGGTAATCTGGCAAATCCCAGCCTGCCGATCATTGCACCGATGGCACGGCCGATGGATGAACTGACTGCCAATAACGGCCGTACAGTAACACCGCTGCTGACTGCTTCCGATAACTCTTATCGTTATCCGCTGGCAACGCCTTCTGCAAACAGCGAAAAGAGCATAGACAGCACACAGGGAACAACAGATGCTGCTGCGACAACAACAGCAGAAGCTGTGGAAGAAACTACTGCGACTACCACAAAATTTGATACCAGCACAGCAGAGCGCAGCTCCAATATGGTAATGGCATTGTGCCGGGATCAGCAGTCCACTGGTAGCGAACTGATTGAAAGTGATGTTATTGTGATGGGTTCCATGACACTGCTGGACTATTATCTGGTACAGGATGCATCTTATAACAATGCGGAATACTTCATCGGCCTGCTGAATACCGTTTGCGGCAAGGATGGCAGCATTGTAATTGCAGCAAAGGATCTGACAAAGACCTCAATTTCTGCAACAGAAACGCAGCTGAAAACCATTCGCACTATTGTTGTGATTATCATTCCGCTGATTGTGGTTGCAGCCGGCGTCATTGTGGCTGTCCGCAGACGATATCGCTAATCGAAAGGAAGAATACAGATGCGCAAAAAAGCTCTGGGAATTATTGCTGGTGTTGTGCTGGTTGCAGCACTGGGGGCCGCTGCCTTTTTTCTCCTGAAAAATCAACCGGAGGATTCTTCAGCAGATGCATCCTCTTCTGAAGAAAGCAGCGCAGTGACAGAGACGCTGACCAGTCAGGAGCCGAAGGATGTCACCTCGATCGACATTACCAACCCGACTGGCAGTTTTGAAATTGTTCGAACCCAGGAGGCAACGGACACAGATGATGCGGTGTATGCCCTGTCTGGCTATGAAGATCTGCCGGTAGATACCAAGATCAATACACTGGCCAACAACACAGCGTCACTGAGTACCACCGGCCTGGTGGAGGAAAACAGCTCAGATTTGAAAAAATTCGGACTGGATGATGCAGAGGCAACTGCGGTAACACTGCACTTTGCAGACGGCAGCAGCTATGCCTTCCGGGTCGGCAATGCGGTTTCCGGTACGGAAAACACCTACCTTGCACCGGCTGACTCCGATACGGTATATACCGTAAAAACCTCTCTGGTTTCCAACTTTAAGAATACTGCAGACAGCTTTTTATCGCTGACCATGCTGGAAAAGCCCAGTGATGATGACATGCCGATTATCAATACCTTTACGCTGGAGCGGAAGGATATGGATTATGTTATGGAGCTGGATTATTCCAAGGATGCGGAAAAAGATGAAAAAATGGGCGGCACCTCTGCAAGCCATGAAATGGTTTCTCCGATTCCGGCGTACCTGAGTGTGGATCGTTCCACACCGGTTATCACAGGTGTGTTTGGTCTGAAGGCCGCCTCCATTGCAGTAAAGCATCCCACGGATGCGGATATGGAAGCAGACGGCTTGACAGATCCGTTCGGCACAGCGACGATGGCATGTGATGACGGAAGCACCTATGTACTGAAATTCGGCACGCAGTTCAAGGAAAAGGATGAAGAAACCGGAACAGAATCTGCATATTATTATGCATACCTGAACGGTGTCAATGCAATTTATAAGGTTGCAGCATCCGATATGGTATGGGCAACCGTGACACCCACGGATATCACCTCAAAGCTGGTATTCGGCACTTATGTCTGGGATGTTAAGACTTTGAATGTAACTGTAGATGGCGGAAAGAGCTTCCAGTTCCAGGTGGAGGGCAGCGACAAGGACAGCGCCAAGGTGACACTGAATGGTTCTGCTACAGATTCTGAACGGTATCGTACCTTTTATTCATTCCTGCTGAATACCACAGCGGAAACGGTTGATCTGTCAGAAAAGCCGGAAGGCGATCCCATTGCAGAAATTCAGCTGGAAACACAGGACGGCACATTCAGCCGTGACCTTGCGTTTTACGCAATCGATGATTTCACATGCCTGATTACAGTAGACGGCCAGTCGGCATATACCTGCCGGAAATCATTCCTGGATGTGCTGCGCAAGAATATGGATATTTATGACACAGACCAAGAATTCACTACAAACTGGAGCTAAGTCTGGAAAAGGAAATTCAGATTGCAGCTCTGCCGAAGAAAGGAAGAAGTATCGATGAATCAGGAATTTTTTATGTATCGAGAATACCCCTTAGTAAGAAGCGGCAATCAGATTTACTACGGCTATATGTCTGATCCGTATGTAGTTATGATGCAGATTCAGCATCAGCAAAAAAACGAAGAAGGCCTGATGGTTGCCGATAAAATCAAGGTATACCAGATTGCGACCAATGAACCGGATCCGGTGAAGGCGATTGTGAAAACTTCTGACCGCCCGAACCTTTATGAAGCAGTGGATCTGGCACATGTATGGCTGAAACGTGCAGAAAAGGACACATCTGCACAATAAGCGTCCGGCGCTGCTGCGAAAATTGCGGTGCATTTGCCGGACTTGAAACAGAACCTGTCAGGTATGGAGGGGATTCTTCCGTGCCCGGCAGGTTCTTTTTTGTAAAAATGGAATCTGTTCGGAAAAAATCTCTTGACAGAAAGTACCGCTATCCGATATAATAGTAGGCATGTAAAAAGCGTATGGCGATTCTGGCAGAGCCGTCATGCAGAAATGACTGCGAAAAAAGGAGCACAAAATCAAATGGAAAATGTTTATCGGATTCATATGGGAAAGGCACGTTGTGCTGTCGATCTGGGAGACGGCAGCGAACGGGGCGAATATGTGAATCAGGATTATATTTTGGGAAAACTGGGACGGCCGCACCGGAGCATCAGTTTGATGTACTGCTATTATCCGCTGGATGAAGGCTGGCCGGGTCGTGCCAGTGTCGTACACGCAAGCCCGGATGTCAGCTTTGCGTGGGATTTCCCTTACGATGACTACTTTACCTATAAAGGCGGCCTGGGCGGCAATACAGACGGCGAGCCTTTTCAGTACATGCGGGAAATCCGGCAGCATGGTCAGGATGTATCCCTGACGCTGACTATCGATCCTCATGTGACAGATGAGCACCTCATTGCTATTGCAAATGATCTGCGACCCTTCGGACGGGTATTTCTCCGCATCAATCATGAAGCAACCGGAAACTGGTTCTCCTTCAACAAGCGCTGCACATATCAGGAAGTGGCAGACTTCTTTGTACGCGCCAGCCGTGTAATCAAGGAGCATGCCCCGAATGTGCAGACTATTATCTGCATTGGCGGAATTGAAGATCTGTCCAAGGAGGAGATGGAAAAGGAAGCAGAGTTTGCCCAGACCATTCCGGCAGCAGATATCTGGTCGGTGGACAAGTATATGGCACTGCACTGGGGCTGGCCGTATGATGTGGCGGAACACGGCGGTGATACCCACAGCCGTGGTACAGTTGCAGATACCTATGAAAAGACCAAGCGCAGCTTTGAGCGGTTCCGTTATCTCAACGGCGGCACTCCGAAGCCTATGACAATGGCGGAATTCAATGCAGACGGCGATGTGACCGGCCCTTATGAACAGGCAGATATGGTACGGGAATTCTGCGACAAGCTGGAACAGGAACAGGCAGATTGGTTCAGCGCTTTTACCTTCTATCAGTTCCGGGATCGGGGACGGCTGGGTCTGGAAATTGAAGATCCCAATAACAGTGAAGTGGGAATTGCACAGCCGGTACTGGATACCTATAAAGAGATCATTCACCGGGATTGGTTCCGGCCGCAGATGGAAAAGCAGGAAGGCGAGGTACAGCTGCCGGTTACACTGCGCTGGACAAACTCCGAGGATGCCGAGGGACTGGCAATGCCTCTGCACTTTGAAAAGAATCCCACCTTCTGTGAAGCGGTATTCGAAAAGGACAGCAATCTGATGCTGGAACTGAACGGAAGATGGTTCTATAAGGCACCGGGCACCAAAACAGTGGACATGATGGCAGCATTTTTCGAAAAGCCGCTGGATGGCCCGGCAGACATGACGCTGAAAATCTTTGCACCGCCGACAACCGGTGAGAATGACCTGTCGGCAGAGGACGGGCTGTTCCACTGCGATACTGTTCTGCACGAATTGCCGAAGGTACGGATTCGTTTTGCTCCGATAGAAGCATAACAAGCCGGTGCAAAAAAGATGGCTCCTGTTTGATAAAAATTTAATCTTGACAAATTCTTGGTTATCATGTATAATTTTAAATGACGATATTTCATTTAGACTGGCAAAAATGATGCCGGAGAATAGGAGCATGGATTATGGGATTGTTTGATAAGGTAAATCAGGTCAGCCGGAGCGTGACTGAAAACTCAAAAAGTGCAGCGGAGACCAGCAATCTGAAAAAGAAAATTGCCTATGAAAAGGAGCGGATTCAGGAAGTTCTGACAGAAATCGGAAAGCTGTTCTATGAGAACCAGAACGGCGATCACAAGGCAGAACTGGAACTGTGTGCAGATATCGACGACAGAAGACGCCGGATTGCCAGCATGCAGGGAGATCTGAGTTCTTTGAAGGGCATTCGGATTTGCGGTCAGTGCGGTGCGCGGTTTGACGATAAGTATACATTCGGCTTCTGCGGCAATTGCGGCGCAAAGCTGAATCGCGCAGAATAATCTTTTTTTGAGAAAAGCAGGAAGCAGCACACTCATTTTGGGATGTGCTGTTTTTGTGTCCTGGAATCACGGCCGGATTTGCCGGCCAAAAGAAAGGAATCTTGGATTATGGAAATGGAACTGAGCTTTGACTGGAGCAGTGTGCATGTACCGGCTTCAGAAGTAATCGCGCTGATGCGGAAGCATCGGTCAGAACGGCTGGACATCCTCTTTCACTATGCAGAAGGCCTGTATCGGGTGGGTGTCAATCCGGAGAACGGCCGCGAACCGTTTTACATGGACGATGACAGCTATCCGTCTATGTTTGCATTTTGCAGCTCTGCTTGTATCGAAGGCGGCTTCTTACTACCGGATTTGCAGGCACCGCTGGATATTATTGCAGTCAATGACGGAGATCCTGCGCAGTTCTTTCAGAATGTATGACCGGATGAAGGCGTACTGCTGTGCAGAAGGATTCAAAAAGGAAAGGGAAAAGTCGTGATGGAAGAAAAGAAGAAGAAAAACAAGTGGCTCTCATTTTGGATGGATGGCATGCTGTCTGGTCTGATGATCGGAATCGGCGGCATTGTCAGCCAGTCCTGTGAAAATCGCTATCTGGGTGCATTTTTATTCTCTCTGGGACTGTTCTGTATTGTGCAGTTCCAGTATGGACTGTACACCGGAAAAGTGGGATATATCCTGGATCGGGATCGTGCCTATCTGGGCGAAACCTTTTTTACACTGCTGGCCAATGCCGTTGGTGCGGCGCTGACCGCAGGGCTGGTGCTGCTCACCCGGTTTGCAGAAAAAACGCCGGTGCAGGGGATGGATCTGGCTCTGATGGAGCGCGCGCAGAATGCAATGCAGGCAAAACTGGGCGATTCTTTGCTGAGCAGCTTTATTTTGGCTGTGTTCTGCGGCATTTTGATGTTCACAGCGGTAGAAGGTTCTCGCCGCTGCGCTGAAAAGAAGAATTTTGTGGGCGGCATTTTTGTGGTTGTGATGCCGATTATGGTGTTCATTCTGTCCGGATTTAACCACTGTGTGGCAGATTTCTTCACCTATTTCCTGGCAGGCTGCCCCAATCCCATGCGTGCACTGCTGTATTTCCCTATGGTAATTCTGGGAAATATGGTGGGCGGTGTTCTGATTCCGTTTTTCAAGCGGTTTTCCAGAAATCCGCTTTGAGTGTAGCGGTCACTGAAAAAGATAGAAAACGGGCGCGCTGTATGGCCGCCCGTTTGTTATAGGAAAATCCAAAAGCCATAGCCGCAGAACGGAGTGTGACGATGAAAACGCAGCAGGAACAGCATGAAATCGAGCTTTGCGGAGAACGCATCTCTTATCAGTTGGAATGGAAAAATGTGAAAAATATCAATTTGCGCATGCGGCCGGAAAATGGACTGACCGTTTCGGCGCATCCTAAAATTTCGCTTGCCCAGATTGAAGCGGTGATTCGGGAGCATGGAGAACGGATTCTGGAAACGCTGCGTCAGTATGCGGCATTGCAGGAAAAGCAGCAGGCGCAGTATCCCAGACAATATATAGAGGGGGAACCGGTGCTATATCTGGGAAAATACTACACCCTTTCGGTGGAAAGGAGCCGGAGTGCATGTGTGCACCCGGAAAAGGAACGGCTGCTTCTGCTCACGCCGGATCCGGAAAACGCCGCGAAGCGAAGGCAGATTTTTGACACATGGTGGAATACGCAGTGTGAAAAGGCAGTCCGGAACCTGTGCCGGGCAGTGTATCCGATTTATCAGCCCCATGACATACCATTTCCGGAAATTCGGTTTCGGCAGATGGTGTCACAGTGGGGGAACTGCCGTCCCTCCCGGAAAATCCTGACCTTCAATACCCGGCTTCTGGCAGCACCGGTGCGCTGCATAGAATATGTGGTGATTCATGAGTTCACGCATTTTCTGTACCCGAATCATTCCAGGGCGTTTTATGATTTCATCGCGGCAGAATTGCCGGACTGGAAAAAACTTCAGGAAACGCTGCAAAAATTTGTGCAGACACGGGATTTTACCTAGGGCAGAGGAAATCCGAACGGCAAAAAATGCGGATATTGCGTGGATTCTGACATTATGGCCAAAAAAATCCTTTTGCCTTTGTGTAAGTTCCATATAAATTTGTGCAACTAGAAAAAAACTATTGCTTTTTTTGTACAGATGTGATAAAATTACTTTTGGGCATTTTTTCAAATTTTACCGGTATTCAAAAAAGTTGAAGCCGGTGTCCATTGAAAGGAGTTTTTTTATGAAGAAGATAGGACTCGGAAAACGAGTACTCGCCTGTGCAGTCAGTGCAGCGTCACTGCTGACAGGAACCACTGCGCTTTCAGCAGTCGCACAGCTGAGCGCATCAGCAGCATCCACAGACAATTATGCAAAGCTGCTGCAATATTCCATGTATTTCTATGATGCAAATATGTGCGGTGATCAGGTGGAAAATGCAGGTCAGATGACATGGCGCGGCAACTGCCACACCAATGACGCTGTAAAGGGCGGCTTCCACGATGCAGGCGACCACGTAAAGTTTGGTCTGCCGGCAGGTTATACTGCTTCAACTCTGGGCTGGGGCTACTATGAATTCAAGGACAGCTATGATGCGCTGGGACAGACAAGCCACCTGCGCACCATTACAGATTATTTTGCGCAGTATTTCAAGGACTGCACCACACTGAGCAATGGTACTGTCACCAACTTTGTTTATCAGATTGGAAACGCTGACCAGGATCACGCAGAATGGTGCGCGCCGGAAGATCAGAGCGATGCAAGCCGTCAGGTATATCAGACAAGCAATGGCGCAAGTGATATTGCAGCAGGATATGCCGCAGCACTGGCTGTAAACTACATCAACTTCGGCAATGCAGAAGACCTGTCTTATGCAAAGGCACTGTACGAATTCTCCATTAAGTACAACAAGACTGCAGAAGATGGAATAGGTGAATTCTATAGATCCTATGACTATTATGATGATCAGGCATGGGCAGCAGGCTGGCTGTACCTGGCAACAAAGGACAACACCTATAAGACATTCCTGAACACCTTTATGAATGCCAGCAATCAGGGTAAATCCGGCAGTTCTGGCTGCCAATGGGGTGTATATTCTCCCATGAGCTGGAACAATGTCAGCCTGGGTTCTGCAATTCTTCAGGGTGAAATCACTGGAAATGCTTCTGACTGGTCTAAGGTAACCACTTATCTGAATCAGAAGTGCAACAGCGAAAGCACTTATTATTGTGAAGACTCCTGGGGCAGCTGCCGCTATAACACAGCAATGCAGATGGCTGCGCTGGCGACTTCCAAGTATGCACAGAGCGGTGCAGATTACACCAGCTGGTGCAAGGCACAGATGAGCATGATTCTGGGCAACAACTCCAAGAACGCAAACTTTGTAGTCGGTATGGAAAGCAATTCTGTCAAGTATGCACACCACAGAGCAGCTTCCGGCTATGCAAGCAATGACGAAATGACCGGACAGGTTGGCTACAGCAGCAAGGGTCATACATTGGTAGGCGCGCTGGTAGGCGGCCCGAGCGATTCCAACTTTACCTATCAGGATACCATCCAGGATTACAAGTGCAACGAAGTTGCACTGGACTATAATGCCGGACTGGTAGGCGCAGCAGCTGGTCTGTATAATAAGTATAAGACTGGTTCTGTCGATGCAACAGTAGAAGGCACAAAGGGCACACAGCCGGTTGTAACCACTACCACGCAAAAGCCGGTTGTAACCACTACCACGCGAAAGCCAGTTGTTACTACTGCTGCAAGCTCCGTTGTCACAACTAAAAAAACAACACAGAGCAGCAAGGTAACCACAACTACTGTTACAACAGCTGCACCCAGCGGCGGCAAGGATGCTAATATCACAACCGGTACACAGACCGGTACCGCAGGCGACAAGCAGCTGTACGCGGAATTTGCACCGAACGGCGCAAAGTCTGCAACTCTGTACTATACCATTTCCACCAAGGACACCAGCTCCAGCGGTGCGTTCGGCACCTGGACAGGCAGCTGGGAACAGACCGACTTTGAAGTGACTGTCGGCGCAAACGGACAGTGCAAGGCAACCTATAACATTCCGTCTAATGTAGGCGCAACCGTAAAGGCAATGGTCTTCTATCCGGATGCAAGCAGTGTCAAGATTGACAAGGTCGTTCTGGATGAAAGCAGCACACCAGTTGTTACCACTGCACCCAACAGCGGAAGCGGCAAGGGTGCCAATATCTCTACCGGCACACAAACCGGTACCGCAGGTGACAAGCAGATGTACGCAGAATTTGCACCCAACGGCGCAAAGACCGCAACTCTGTACTACACTCTTTCTACCAAGGATACCAGCTCCAGCGGTGCATTCGGCACCTGGACAGGCAGCTGGGAACAGACTGACTTTGAAGTGAATGTCGGCGCAAACGGCCAGTGCAAGGTGGTTTACAACATTCCGTCCAATGTAGGGCAGACCGTAAAGGCAATGATCTTCTATCCGGATGCAAGCAGCGTTAAGATCGACAAGATTGTTCTGGATGAGGGAAGCAGCGAAAACACAACTTCTTCTGTTACTACTACAAAGAAGGCACAGACTCACACACAGACTAACACAACTGCCGCTCCTGGCGCAGATGACAAGAATGCAAACATCTCTACCGGCACACAGACCGGCACCGCAGGCGACAAGCAGCTGTACGCGGAATTTGCACCGAACGGCGCAAAGTCTGCAACTCTGTACTATACCATTTCCACCAAGGACACCAGCTCCAGCGGTGCGTTCGGCACCTGGACAGGCAGCTGGGAACAGACTGACTTTGAAGTAGCCGTTGGCGCAAATGGTCAGTGCACTGCAGATTATGTTATTCCGTCTAATGTAGGACAGACCGTAAAGGCAATGGTCTTCTATCCGGATGCAAGCAGTGTCAAGATTGATAAGGTAGTACTGCACTATGGCAATACTACAACACCGGGCACAACCGCACCGCAGCCGTCAAGCGGCGGCAAATATACCGCAAATGTAAATCAGTCTGTAGATTACAGCAAACTGCCGGCTGATGATAAGATGATCGGCTGGGAATGGTCTCAGTTCGGCATTCCGGCAAATGAAAAGGTTGTAAAGGTAGAACTTAACCTGTCTACTACCAAGAAAAAGATTGGTAAGTGGCAGGGTGCCTTCGGTTCCTCCACAAGCGTTGCACCGGATTACTGGACAATTACAGATGATATGGAAGAAACCTTCTCTGGCACCAGTGCTACACTCACCTGGGATATTGACTCCGCAACCTCTGCAATTATTCAGAAGGAATATGGCGGTATGCTGAAGTTTGGTGTTTGGTGGATTGACTGCAAGAAGTTTACCATCGATTCCATCACTGTTTACACAGATGCATACAGCGGCAGCTCTTCTGTTACAACAAAGGTGACTACCGCAACTACCAAGACCACCTCTGCTTCTTCTACTACAAAGACAACCACTACTACCAAGAGACCGGTTACTGCAGCACCGGGAGATGTTCTGTATGGTGACATCAACCTGGACGGCAAGGTTGAACTGGTAGACGCAGTACTGCTGAACAAGGCAGCAGCTGACGTTGTTACACTGAATAACCAGCAGCGTGCAAATGCTGACTGCGATGTAAATAACGAAGTCAACGCAAACGATGCAATTGTACTGCTGAAATTCCTGGTACAGATTATCGATGAACTGCCTTACCAGGGCTAATCTGACTGCAAATCAGTAAGAATGCTCCCTCTAAAGGGCTTTATGAAGAAAAAGCACGGAAAAGCACAGCCTTTTCTGTGCTTTTTTCTGTATTTCAAAGAATAATCAGAATATGGAATGATAAAGTTCGTCAATGTGCACAAAAGACATGAAAACTGTTTAGCATATTTTACTGAATTTTCAAAATCCGCTTTACAAGAAAAGTGTCGTGTGCTATAATAAATGAAACGAGAAGTTTATGTGTCTGTGATGGGTTTATTGCGTCTTTTCGACGAACCAAAAGAACAGAGGCATACATCCGGTACATTTCCGGAGGGGAAGATCGTTGCAGAAGGGATATGCGGGTGCATATTCCTGGAATCCAGTTTCATGTTTGATTGACTGCTTTTTTTGACCAGAGATTGTGCATTTGTTTATGCACACGGCGTTCCGGCATAGGACGATGTTCCGGATACAGGTGCTTTGGACGAAGGGGCAGATAAATTATGCCATGCAACAGGGTTCAGACACAAATCCATTTTAATTTTCAAGGAGGATATCTATGCTGAAGAAAAAACTCGGCAAGAAGGTCCTGGCGCTTACTTCTGCAGCAGTTATGGCAGTTTCTGCTTCTGTAACAGGAATGACAGCACTGTCTATGGCTGCATCTGCATCTGAAGAAGTCGGCGAAGGTACTTTCAACGAAGGCAAGGGATTGCCTTGGCACATTTGTGAGAGTGCGACTGCATCCATGAAGTTCGAAATCACGGGCGGCATTTATGCAGTTTACCTCGAAAAGATCGGTGGCGTTGGCGAAGGCGGTGAAGGCCGTTGGGACTGCCAGTTCCGTCACAGAAACCTGACACTGGAAGCCGGTCACAAATATCGTTTGACTTATAGTATCAACCCGACTAAGGCTGGTCACGTTTATGCAAAGCTGGGCGACATGGTTGATGGTTCTAACGAACTGTGGCACGGCAATGGTACTCCGCTGAATATGACCTATAAAGAAGGTCTTTCTATGGAGGAACTGGAAACCGAACTGAGAAATGCTTCCACAAACGGCAGTGAAATCAGCTTCGGTGAAGGCTGGGACAAGTGGAAGGGCATTACTGTTCCGGCTAACCAGTGGTCTACTTATGCATATGAATTCACCGCTGAAGGCAAGAGCGTAGAAGGTACTGGTGAATTCACATTCCACCTGGGTGGTACGACTCCGCAGTACGGTCAGGATTTTGACTGCTTCCCGGATGACACCGTCGTACGTTTCGACAACCTGGCTCTGATCGACCTGACAGACAGCAAGTCTGACTATGTACATGAAGATGAATATCAGCCGACTGGCGTAGAAGTAAACCAGGTTGGTTACTATCCGAACGGAAAGAAGCTGGCTACTCTGGTAGTAAGTGAAGGCGATACTACACAGTATGATTACTCCATTAAGGATGCTTCCGGCAGTGTTGTTTACAGCGGCACAACAGACGGCAATGTAATCTATGATGAAGGCGCTTGGAACTACAACCAGGTAATCGACTTTACCGACTTTACAACAGAAGGTAAGGACTACACAATCGAAGTTGCAGGAAAGACTTCTCTGTCCTTCGATATCAACAAGGATCTGTATCAGACCTATCACGAAAGCAGCCTGCTGACTTATGCACTGAACTACTTCTATCAGAACCGTTCTGGTGTAGATACTGAAGATCAGTACATTCCGTCCGCACAGACTGTAGAAGGCAGCGGCACGACCCTGGGACGTAAGGACTGCCACAAGCCGGATACTGCATACATTGCAGACGAATGGGTATACATCTATAAATCTCAGCCGACATACAGCAAGTCTATCGATCTGACAGGCGGTTGGTATGACGCTGGTGACTATGGTAAATACGTTGTAAACGGCGGCGTTTCCCTGTGGACCTTGATGAACATGTATGAGAGATCTCTCATGGTTGGCAAGGCTGACAAGTGGGCAGATGGTACTTCTACTCTGACAAACCTGCCGGAAACCGGCAACGGCACTCCGGATATCCTGGATGAGTGCAAGGTTGAGCTGGACTTCTTCCTGAAGATGCAGCGCGATGACGGCATGGTTTACCACAAGATGCACGACTACAAGTGGACTGGTCTGGCAGTTGCTCCGTATGATGATGACGGCGATCCGGCTGGTTCCAAGCGTCCGATGCGTATTGTAAAGCCGGTTACTTATGCAGCAACTCTGAACTTTGCAGCAGCTTGTGCACAGGGTGCTCGTCTGCTCAAGCCGTATGATGCAGAATATGCAAAAGAACTGCAGGATGCAGCAATCAAGGCATATGACGCAGCAAAGACAAAATATGCTCCGTTCACAAGCTTCACTGACACTGGCATGTATGCTCCGATACAGCAGGCAAACAAGGGCGGTGGCCCGTACGGTGACGATGAAGTCAGCGACGAATTCTACTGGGCAGCTTGCGAGCTGTACATCACAACCGAAGATCCGACTTATTATGCTGAACTGAAGAAGTATGGTACTGGCGCATATGGCACCGACCATGCAAAGGCATTCGATATCTCCACCACACTGACCGGTGGTGAAAACAACGGTACATGCTCTCTGTTTACTTGGGGTACTCTGAACAGCATTGGTTCTATCTCCCTGTATGTAAACGCTGAAGCAATGCAGGAAAAGGGTCTGCTGACAGCTGACGAAGTTACAACACTGAAGGATCAGGTTCTCCAGGCTGCTGACTACTATCTGAATGTTCAGTCTGAATCTGCATACTCTATCCCGTATCGTGGCCACACTTATAACGCAGACGTTTGGTCTTATGACGCAGCTTCCGGCACTGGTGTAATTGAACAGAAGGAACTGACAAACGGTTATGAATGGGGCTCCAACTCCATGGTTATCAACAATACCATGGCTCTGGCTCTGGCATATGACCAGACCAAGGATGTAAAGTACATCGATGGCGCAACCACCGCATTTGACTACCTGATGGGCCGTAACTCCATCGAACAGGGTTATGTAACTGGTTATGGCGAGCACTCTACACGGTACCCGCACCACAGATGGTGGTCTGGTCAGCTGGATAGCAAGAACTTCCCGTACGCTCCGTATGGTGTTCTGTCCGGCGGCCCGAACTCCAACATGGAAGACCCGATGGTTCAGGGTAAGGGTTACAAGCGCGGCGAAGTGGCTCCGATGGCTTGCTACCTGGATAATGTAGAAGCTTGGTCTGTAAACGAGTGCACCATCAACTGGAACTCTCCGCTGTGCTGGGTTGTTTCCTTCATTGATGATGAAGCTCCGAACATCGAGCGTTCTGCTGATCCGACAACAACAACTAAGCCGGCTACTACTACAGCAGATCCGGATGTATCTACTACAACCACAACTACAACTACTACCGATCCGGATGCACCGGTTACAACTGCTGTAACCGCTGAAGGCGACGTTCTGCTGGGCGACACCAACCTGGATGGTAACGTAAGCCTGATCGACGCTGTACTGCTGAACAAGAAGATTGCAGACGTTGTAACCTTCAACGATCAGCAGACAAAGAACGCTGACTGCTACATGCTGGATGGCGAAATCAATGGACAGGATGCAGTTTCTCTGCTGAAGTTCCTGACTCATATCATTGATTCCCTGCCGGATATGGATGCATAAGTAAATCTGAAACGTAATAGTTTCTTTTCCAAAAGCACCGTGGACTTTTTTCGAAAAGCACCGCGGTGCTTTTTCGTTTTGCCGGAAAAAATAAGGGAGGGTCTTGACAAGCAGAAAAATGTATAGTATAATCAAAGAAGAAGAGATTGTGTCGAAGAATATGGCTGGTCTTTTCTGGTGAAATTTTATACCTTATCAAGAGTGGTGGAGGAACAGGTCCTATGAAGCCCGGCAACCGGTTGATGTGTTTTCTGCATCAGTAGCGGTGCCAATTCCTGCGGTATAACCGAGAGATGAGGGGTTTGTACAAAATACAAAGGCACTCGGTTTCGGGTGCCTTTTCTTTTTTGGATCTACCCGCAAACAGAAAGGAAGTAAGAAATGGCAAAAACTTTATTTACCTCAGAATCTGTAACAGAAGGACATCCGGATAAAATCTGCGACCAGATTTCAGACGCTGTGCTGGATGCGATTCTGGAACAGGATCCGAAAGCACGTGTTGCCTGCGAAACAACAACTGCAACTGGTATGGTTCTGTGCATGGGAGAAATTTCTACTACAGCAAAGGTGGATATTCCCCAGATTGCACGAGATGTGATTGTGGACATTGGTTATGACCGTGCCAAGTATGGCTTTGACGGCATGACATGCTCCATTTTGCTGGCAATGAACAAGCAGTCACCGGATATCGCAATGGGTGTCAACGATGCAATTGAAACACGCGGCAGCGAAGAACGGGAAACCGGCGCCGGCGACCAGGGTATGATGTTCGGTTATGCCTGCGATGAGACAAAGGAACTGATGCCGCTGGCGATTTCTCTGTCCCATAAGCTCTGCATGAAGTTGGCCGCACTGCGGAAGTCCAAGACTTTGCAGTATCTCCGCCCGGACGGCAAGGCACAGGTAACTGTGGAATATGACGGTGATCAGCCGGTTCGGATCGATACCGTTGTTATTTCAACCCAGCACGCACCGGACGTGTCTTTGGAGACCATTCGCCGGGATATGATGACCTATGTGGTGGATGCTGTTTTGCCGAAGGAACTGCTGGATGAAAATACAAAGTATTTCATCAACCCCACCGGACGTTTTGTTGTCGGCGGCCCGCAGGGTGACAGCGGTCTGACTGGCCGTAAAATTATTGTAGACACCTACGGTGGTTATGCAAGACACGGCGGCGGCGCTTTCAGCGGAAAGGATCCGACAAAGGTAGACCGCTCTGGTGCCTATGCTGCAAGATATATTGCAAAAAATATCGTTGCAGCCGGTCTGGCAAAGCGCTGCGAAGTGCAGCTGGCATATGCCATTGGCGTAGCAAAGCCGGTTTCTGTCCGGGTTGATACATTCGGAACCGGAACAGTATCCGAAGAAGTGCTTGCAGCTGTTGTGCCGCAGGTATTTGCACTGACACCGGACGGCATGATTCAGATGCTGGATCTCCGGAAGCCGCAGTACCGCAAGCTGGCAGCGTATGGCCATATGGGGCGTGAAGACCTGGGCGTTGCCTGGGAGCGTCGGGACAAGGTAGATGCACTGAAACAGGCAGTTGCTGCAATGCAGTAATTCCATTTTTGCTTGATTTAAGAAATGAAAGCCACCTGGAAACGGGTGGCTTTTTTGCTGCATCAGCGGATTCCAGCTGACTGCGTCCGGAGCAGTGCCTGTACTTGTTGCGCCATAGCTTCGGCTGCGGTTTCCGGCGCAAAGGTTGTATCATAATCGTAGATGGCAATGCCGTCTACGTCTTTGCATTGCAGGAGGTATTCCACCTGCCGTTGTGGAATGTCGGAATGCTCCTGCCATTCGTGGCAGCCGCTGCCTGCCCAGGTGTCTTCTTTCCCCATTTTATGGGTACCGATTCCGACAACCAGAGAGACGCTTTCCTCTGTAACAGCTTCTGTCCAGGCGGAAACCGTATCTGTAAAAGGAGCAGTTTCGTTTTCGAAACCGTAGTAAATCTGTGGAATCAGCGCATCACAAAATCCCGGCTCACTGGCCCAGCGTTTTACATCGGCGTATTGGTGGGCATAATTTCCCTGCATGGTACCCTGGGGACTGATGCTGAATTGCATTGCAGCGTCTGCCTTTTTGACAGCCTGGTAAATTGCCTGCACCATGGCGTTTGTCTGTTCCAGCCGGAATGCAGTCAGGTCTGTGCCGCCGTTTTCTGCAAATGCCGCCAGATCAAAGGAGGAATCCGTGGTGGGGTAGAAGTAATCGTCAATGTGAATGCCATCAACGGGATAGCGTTCTGCAATTTCTGCCGCTCCGTCTGCAATGAACTGCCGCACCTCCGGATAGGCCGGATTCAGCCACCAGTTGTTTTCTACTTGTACCAGATAGGTGCCGTTTTTTTCCGGACTGTTGTACCATTGCTTGATGGTGTAATGATCGTTCATTTCCTGCATGGCCTTGTCCGTGGGGCAGCGAAGGGGATTGATCCAGGCATGGGCAGACAGATTTTGTGCATGTGCCTCTTCCAGCAAAACCGCGAGAGGGTCAAAATCAATGTCTGTATCGGCATAGCTGCCCCAGGGAAAGTGCTCGGACGGATAATATGCGTCCTGATAGGCGCGTACATGGAGATATACGGTGTTGATTCCAAGATCTGCGGTCTTTTGGAAGCGCTCCCGCATGGCCTGCCGAAATTCTTCCTGTGATTTTCCCTGGAGTGTGTCGGCATATTCCATCACCGGAAACCACATGGCATATACCGGCGCACTGTCAGAAGGGGAAAACTCTGTGGTGCCGGTTGCAGTTTCCACATGGAGCTGTTCCACCTCCTGTACCCGCTCTGCCAGATTGTCGCAGAACATAGCATCCTCCGGGACGGAATTTCCCGTTTTCTGTGTGCAGCCCGGTGTGCTGCATAGAATCACACCAGTCAGAATCCAATACATCCACTTTTTCATATTCTGTCCTCCTGTACGGCTGTCATTTGGCAGAAGGCGGGGAGAAAGCCTGTCTGCCGCAGACACGGAAATGGTACTGTATTTTGCGGTATCCAAGAAAGTATATGCATCATTTTCGCCAGGCAGAACTGCTGCCGAAAAAAATTTGCAGATGCGATAAGTATACCTGATCAAAATTGCACGCGAAACCTTGTGGAAATACAGCAATATTACAAAAAGAAAAAAGCGGCTTGCATTATTCCTGGAGAAATGGTATAATAAAATTATGTTTTTTATCGGAAATGAACGCATATTTTCAGAAAACAAAGAGACGGTTGTTTTTGGAAAATGTATGCCGTGAGAAAAGGAGAATCGTTATGTTGACAGATATTGAAATCGCACAGAATGCTGAAATGTATCCGATCGGAAAGATTGCAGCTGATCTTTCCATTGCAGAAGAGGACATTGAATTCTATGGACACTACAAGGCAAAACTGTCAGAGCAGCTGTTTAAAAAGCTGGAAAACAAGCCGGACGGCAAGCTGATTCTGGTTACTGCAATCAATCCGACTCCGGCCGGAGAAGGAAAGACTACAGTCAGCGTTGGTCTGGCAGATGCTTTGCATCAGATTGGCAAGAAGACCATACTGGCACTGCGGGAACCGTCCCTCGGCCCGGTATTCGGCATCAAGGGCGGCGCTGCCGGCGGTGGTTATGCACAGGTCGTGCCAATGGAAGACATCAACCTGCACTTTACCGGCGATATGCACGCCATTACATCTGCAAACAACCTGCTCTGTGCTATGCTGGACAACCACATGCAGCAGGGAAACACACTGCGGATTGATCAGCGGTGCATTATGATCAAGCGCGTGCTGGATATGAATGACCGTGCGCTGCGGAACATTGTCATCGGTCTGGGCCGAAAGGTAGACGGCATTCCCCGGAGTGACAGCTTCCAGATTACAGTAGCTTCCGAAGTAATGGCAATCCTGTGCCTGGCTTCTGACCTGGCAGATCTGAAAGAACGCCTGGGCAATATCCTGGTGGCATATGATCTGGACGGCAATCCGGTTTATGCCAAGGATCTGGGGGCAAACGGCGCTATGACTGCACTGCTGAAGGATGCACTGAAGCCAAACCTGGTTCAAACTCTGGAACATACACCGGCGCTGATTCACGGCGGTCCGTTCGCCAATATTGCACACGGCTGTAACTCCCTCCGTGCTACAAAGCTGGCGCTGAAGCTGGGAGATTACTGTGTTACAGAAGCCGGATTTGGTTCTGACCTGGGCGCAGAGAAGTTCTTTGACATCAAGTGCCGTTACGGCGGTCTGAACCCCAGCTGTGTGGTTCTGGTGGCTACTGTTCGTGCACTGAAGTACAACGGTGGCGTGCCGAAAACAGAATTGACAACAGAAAATCTGGATGCACTGAAAAAGGGTATTGTAAATCTCCAGGTGCACATTGAAAATATGAAGAAGTACGGCGTACCGGTAGTCGTTGCAATTAATCGTTTCCAGTGCGACACCGATGCCGAACTGAACTATATTCAGGAATTCTGTGAGAATCTGGGCGCAGAATTTGCACTGACTGAGGTATTTGCCAAGGGCGGTGCCGGCGGAAAGAAACTGGCGGAAAAGGTTTGCAAGACCATTGAAACAAAGCCGGCTGATTTCCACGTACTGTACGAGAACACCCTGACAATTGAAGAAAAGGTAGAAAAGATTGCAAAGGAAATCTACCGCGCTGATGGTGTAACCTTTACCGCACCGGCGAAAAAGGCTCTGGCACAGATTCGTGCACTGGGCTGTGACAAGCTGCCGGTCTGTGTGGCAAAAACACAGTACTCTTTGTCGGATGATGCCGCAAAGCTGGGAAAACCGGAACACTTTACCATCACTGTTCGTGACGTAACGCTGTCCAATGGCGCCGGATTTGTGGTAGTGCTCACCGGCAATATCATGACCATGCCGGGACTCCCGAAGGCACCGTCTGCACTGAAAATTGACTGCGACAATGACGGTAACATCACCGGATTGTTCTGAGAAGAGGGAACCGCTGTGTTAAAAATCAAAAAAACCACATCCTCTCCGGAAGAAACCATTGCTTTTGCGCAGCAGATCGGAGCGCGGCTCCGTGCCGGTGATGTAATTGCATATTTCGGCGGACTGGGCGTGGGAAAAACCACGTTTACAAGAGGACTGGCCAGAGGCATGGGACTGCCGGACGTGGTTTCGTCTCCCACATTTGCAATTGTACAGGAATATCACGGGGAGGGGCTGTCTCTCTATCACTTTGACATGTACCGGATTGAGGGAGCGCTGGATCTGGAATCCACCGGATTTTATGATTATCCCCTGGACGAAGGCGTGTTTGCAATCGAGTGGTCAGAAAATATTGCGGCAGAATTGCCAGGAGGCTGCATTCGGATTACCATAGACCGGCTTTCGGATGACGGGCGGCAGATTACAGTAGAAGGAGATGAGCGCTTTGCGGATCTTGGGGATTGATACTTCCGGAAAGGTTGCGGCAGCGGCGCTGTATGATACGGAAGCACAGTGCCTGCTGGGGCAGCAGGTAGTTTACACCAAACGCACGCATTCACAGGTGATTCTGCCGCTGGCAGAACGTCTTCTGGCGGATACCGGATTGACCTGGCAGGAAATTGACGGGCTTTCTGCGGCGAAAGGCCCTGGTTCCTATACCGGTCTGCGAATCGGCATTGCTGCGGTTAAGGCAATGGCATACGCCCTTCAGATTCCCTGTGCCGGAGTTTCTACGCTGGAAGGTCTGGCCTGGCAGAATCTGGCCTGGAACGGCATTATATGCAGCGTGATGACTGCACGGCAGTCACTGGTTTATGCCGGAATCTATGAGAGTGACGGCAGCGTAATCCGGACAATTCAGCCGGATCAGATTCTGCCTGTTGCAGAGCTGGATCAGCTGCTGGAGACGCTGGGAAAACCGGTATTGCTGACCGGAGACGGGGCAGAGCAGCTGGAAGAAAAAAGCTGGCTGAAAGTGGCATCCCCTGCAACGCGCCTGCAAAACGGAACGGGCATTTGCCTGGCAGTTCAGGACGGAACCCGTTGGATTTCGCCGGACGCACTGATGCCTGAATATTTGCAATTGGTAAAGGCGGAAAAGGATTTGCAGGATAAAAAGGCTGTAAAGTAACAGTTGCGGCCGGATTTCCCCTGTTATCTCCAAAAATACACCTTGCAATTTCCAATCAAGTATGCTATAATAAAAGTATATCAACACAAAGGAGTCGGACGCACATGAAAATTTGGATCGGATGTGACCATGCAGGTTATGACCGAAAGCTGGAAGTCATGGAGCTTTTGAAAGCACGTGGCATAGAGACGGAGGACTGCGGCTGTGACGGACAGCGCACAGACTATCCGGTGATTGCAAAGAAAGTCGGTCAGGCAGTGGCTGCACATCCGGGTGACCGGGGGATTCTGATCTGCGGAACCGGTATCGGTATGTCGATTGCTGCAAACAAAATCCGCGGTGTTCGTGCGGCTCTTTGCGCAGATGCTTTTTCAACAAAATACACACGGCTGCACAATGATGCCAATGTGATGTGCATGGGTGCACGTACATTGGGCGGCGGCCTGGCACTGGAACTGGTAGAGATCTTTCTGGACACACCGTTTGAAGGCGGACGACACGAAGCACGTGTTCAGATGATTTCAGACTTAGAACAAGAATGGTAATTACAGGAGGACAAGAACATGGCAGGGATTCATGTAGTAGATCATCCGCTGGTACAGCATAAGATTTCGCTGCTGCGGGACAAAATGACAGGTGTAAAGGAATTTCGGGAACTGACTTCTGAAACAGCAATGTTGATTTGCTATGAAGCAACCCGTGATCTCCCCATGAAGGAAATTACAATTGAAACCTATCAGGGAATTGCAAAGACAAAGGTGATCTCCGGCAGAAAGCTGGCATTTGTGCCGATTCTGCGTGCAGGTCTGGGTCTGATTGACGGCGTAACAGATCTGATTCCGGCTGCAAAAATCGGCCATATCGGTATTTTCTGTGAACCGGGTACACACGATGCCGTGAAGTACTATTCCAAGATGCCGGATGATATTGCAGAACGGGAAGTAATTGTAGTGGATGCTATGCTGGCAACCGGTACTTCTGCAATCGCTGCAATTTCTGATCTCAAGAAGATGGGCGTAAAGAGCGTTAAGTTCCTGTGCATTCTGGCTTGCCCGGAGGGACGGGACGCACTGCTGGAAGCACATCCGGATGTGGACATTTACTGTGGCGGCGTAGACGAATCGCTGGATGAAAAGGGCTATATTGTGCCTGGTCTCGGCGATGCTGGTGACCGGATTTTCGGCACGAAGTAAAGGAAAAACAAAGAAAAGTGTCAGTTTCAATGAAGCTGACACTTTTTGGATAGATGTAACTGATAAAAAAGGCAGCACCGGGCTGCCTTTTTTGTGTTTATTCATATCGTGCGATAATTTCCAGGGAGACTTCTTTTCGGGTGCGCCGTGTGTCCATGGCACTTTTTTCAATGTAACGGTGCGCGGCTTCCTCTGACATGTTCTGCTCTGTGATCAGCAGGAACTTGGCGCGTGAAACATAACGGACTTCTTCTAATTTTGCCCGAAGCTTGTTGTTCTCCTTTTGCATCAGGAGCAGGCGGTTATGAAAGGCGCTGCCCAGCCGCACGGCCTGGAGCAATGCGTTTTTATTCAGCGGTTTTGGCACAACACAGATGCCGTAATCCATAGTGCGGTTTACCATATCGTCTGCAGCATCTGCCTTACAGACCAGAATGATGCCGGAACATGTGGATTCGCTGAGCTTTAAGGAAAGCTGGTATCCGAATTCGTCTTTCAACGGCGTATTGATGAGAATCAGTCCGTAGTCATCGTGGTGAATCATGCGCCGTGCTTCGCTTCCGCTGGATACAGTGGCAATGGAGCCGCAGCCGCAGGTTTTTAAAAAACTGGTTAGTCCGTCCAGACCTTTTTCAGATCCGGAAATAATCAGGGTTCGTTCCGAATACAACGCTGCATCCCTCCTGTTTGCGTGAAATTTGGATATTGCAATGCCTGAATGCTGCCTTTTGTGCAGCAAACGATTTAGAAATACTGGTCAAAGCAAAATGCCTGGGGATCCTTTGCCTGCTGGTAGGCGCGGACTTCTTCTTCCATTGCGGCAGAAAAATCACGAATCAGGGCTTCCGGCAAAACGCTGTGTACAAATGCGCTGTTTCGTGCCAGATCGATGGATTCCAGCAAGGAATGCGGCAGCGTACGTGATGCAGAGGCATCATTTGCAGCGTTCATAGTATCACTAAGTTCCTCCTGGTTTTGGATTCCGGCCATACCGGCGCTCAGGAGCATCTGGAATGTGATATAGGGGTTACAGTATGCATCGGCGGAACGAAACTCAATTGAAGCATCTCGTCCGGGGGAGTACAGGAGTTGAATCAGCGGAATCCGGTTTTCCTCCGACCAGCTGATGCTGCTGGGTGCGGCGCGCAGGCCGAAGCGCTCATAGGAATTCACTGTAGGGTTGGAGAACATGGTGAATTCGCGCACGCGGTTCAGAATCCCGGCAATAAATGCCCGTCCTTCCGGCAGCATTGTGTCCGGGCTGGTGCCGAAAATGCTCTGATCCTCTTTTTTCATGGTCAGCGTAATTTTCAGCGCGCTGCCGCTGCAATCCGGAAACGGCTTTGGCATAAAGGAAGCATAAAAGCCATTTTGCGCCGCAATCGTTTTTACAACAGTCTTGTAGTGTACCATGTTGTCCGCAGCGGTCAGGGGGTTGCTGCATGCAAAGTCAATTTCATTTTGTCCTGGTCCCTGCTTATGGCAGGATGTAGTCGGATTCAGTCCCATTTCATCCAGAGACAGGCAGATTTCCCGGCGGGTGTTTTCACACTGATCCAGAGGGGCAACATCCAGATAGCCGCCCTGGTCGCAGGGCTTCCGCGTGGGCTTGCCCTCCATGTCAGTTTCAAAGAGGTAGAATTCACAGCGCGTCCCCATTTCGCACTGGTAGCCCTGGTCTTGAATGGATTTCATGGTCTGGCGCAGATTCTGCCGGAGATCGTTTTCATATGGGGTTCCGTCCATGCGGTGCAGGGTGCAGAAAAAGCGTACCACCCGGCCGGACTGCGGCCGCCACGGCAGCGTGGAAAGCGTGGAGGTATCCGGCTTTAACAGCAAATTCTGATGAGAAGACTCCATCAGCCCGGTGGCATTAAAGGGGATGCCGTAGGTGATTGCACGGTGCAGTTCCCGCGGCATAATGGCGATATTCTTCATATTGCCGAATGTATCGCAAAAGGTCATGCGAATGAACTTGACGTCGTTTTCTTCAATGAACTCTAACAAATCTGTCTCCGAAAAAAACATAGCGTACCTCCCTAAAAGTATATATTCCTTATAATAGCATATTTTATTTTCCATGAAAATAAAATATTATGTTCAATAATTGAATTTTTTTATGTGAATAAAAGAAACATGGACTAAAATGGAATCGTTTTCATGGTGTCAAAACATGCAGAAAAGGGAAAATTGCCGCAGACATCTGGTCTTGTAGCCCCGATATCTTGTAATTCTGACTAATTTCAAAGCGGCCGGATTGTGAGATATTCACGGAATCTGTCGGAGCCTTCAAAAATACGGGGAAAAAGCTTGTCAAATTCTGCTTTTTTTGCTATAATAATGTTGTGTGTTCTGCTTGCAAAGGGATTCACCGGCGGCAGAAACGCAGAAAGAGAGGAATGAATCATTATGCAAGATGCGATTAAGGGGACCATGATTTCTTACCGCCCTGATATAAAAGTGCTGGACGCCACAATCCGTGACGGCGGACTGGTAAACAATTTTGAATTTACAGATCAGTTTGTACGAGATCTGTATCAGGCAAATGTTCGTGCCGGTGTGGATGTCATGGAAATTGGCTATCTGGCAGACCCGGAATTGTTTGACGAATCCAAATTCGGTAAGTGGAAGTTCTGTCATGAGGAGGCCATCCGGGAGGTTCTGGAAGATCTGCTGGATCCCAGCCTGAAGCTGGCTGTAATGGCAGACGTGGGCAGAGCCAACGTAGTACGGGATTTGCCAGACAAGCAGGACAGCATTCTGGATATGGTGCGGATTGCGACCTATATCAACACCATTCCGGCAGCCATTGAAATGATTGAAACCTGTGCGAAAAAGGGCTATCAGACAACCGTAAACATTATGGCAGTTTCAAAGGCGCAGGAATCCGAGCTGGCAGAGGCACTGGACATGCTGGGAAAAAGCAGCGTGAATGTAATCTATCTGGTGGACAGCTATGGCTCGCTCTATCCGCTGCAAATGCGTCAGCTGGCGCAGCGCTATCTGGAAGCCGCAGAAACCTATGGCAAGCAGATCGGCATTCATGCCCACAACAACCAGCAGCTGGCGTTTGCCAACACCACAGAGTGTGCAATGATGGGTGTCAGCTATCTGGATGCTACCATGGGCGGCATGGGTCGCGGTGCCGGAAACTGTGCAATGGAATTGCTGCTGGGCTTTTTGAAGAATCCGAAATATGACATTAAGCCGGTGCTGCGCTTCCTGGAAAAGCATATCCAGAAGCTGAAGCATGACGGCGTGGTATGGGGCTATGATATTCAATATCTGCTGACTGGTTATCTGAATCAGCACCCCCGGACGGCAATTGCCTTTACAAAGGAGGAACGGGAGGATTATTTCGCATTCTTCCAGGAGCTCCAGGAAAACGAAGGCTAAGTGTTTTACCACCGATTTTTCCGTATTTTTTTGATGTTACTGCAAAGAGAACATGATTTCCTGAGACAAGAGATGTCTTTGGAAATGGTGTTCTCTTTTTTTCACCTGTTTTTTCCGGATGGCATATAGTATAGCAGAAGAAAAGTAATCAGCGCAGCAAACGAAAAGCAGGAGGCGAGGTTTTATGGAGGGCATGTTTTGGCTACTGATGCTCTGCGGTCTGACGGTAGGAATCCTTTTGACGCTGGCGCTGTGCCGGAGAATGCTGTCGCAGGATTTGCCGGAGGATGCAATTCTGGTGGTTGTTTTGCGGCATGCATCAGAAAATATTCCGTCTCAGCTGGAAGCGCTGGCGGCACAGGCGGCTTGGATGGACAGTGCGCTTTTGCGGCAGATCTGGCTGATAGACGGGACGGAGAGCGCACAGTTGGAAACGGTCTGCCTTGCATTTTGCAGCACCCATCCAAATTTTGCGTATTGTCCTGTGGGAGAGGCAGTGAAAATTTTTGGGAAAAGCGCAGAACAGGAAAAAAACAATTGCATTTTGTCGAAAAAGCATGTATAATAAAAGAGCGGTCTGTTGGACAGCAAAAAATGGACTGCAAAAAGAGAACCATTGGTTTCGGGAGGGATTTCTTGTGGCAAAAACAGCAGCACTGCACCTGGAAGGCGTTGTAGATCATGTCTTATACTGCAATGCGGAAAATGGTTATACCGTGCTGGAACTGGACGCAGGAAGTGCACTTGTGACAGTGGTGGGAGAAATCGGCGAAGTGGAAGAGGGAGAGAGCCTGATTCTAGAGGGAGAGTATGTCAATCGCCCCCGGTTCGGGCCGCAGTTTCGTGCACAATATTGGGAGCGAAAGCTGCCGGCAGACGCGCTGAATATCCAGCGTTATCTGTCCTCCGGTGCCATTAAGGGTATCGGCCCGTCCCTCGCCCGAAAAATTGTGGAAAATTTTGGAGACCGCACATTAGAAATTATGGAGCAGGAGCCAACCAGACTTTTGGAAATCCGCGGCATTTCCCCGAAAAAATGTGAAGCAATTGCCGCAGAGGTCAAACAGATTTTTTCCCTGCGTTCCTTGATGCAGTTTTTGGCACAATATGAAATCCGCTCCAAATATGCAATGCGTGCCTATCAGCGGTGGGGAATCGGCGCCATGGATCTAATTGCTTCGAATCCGTATTTGCTGTGTACGCCGGGCATTGATCTGGATTTTTTAAAGGCAGATGCTGTTGCAAACGGCATGCATTTTTCTCACGATGCACCCCAGCGGATTCAGGCCGGCATTGTGTATATTCTCACATTTAATGCCAGCGCCGGCTACACCTGCCTGCCGCTGGATCGTCTGCGGCCGAAGGTGTGTACTTATTTGAAGATCGCGGATGCGGACTTTGAAGCACCTTTTGCGGCGGCGCTGGAGGAAAAGATTATTTATCTTTATGAAAAGGCCGGACGCGCCTTTGTCTATCTGGAAGATTATTATATTGCAGAATCGTATATTGCCGACCGAGTTGGTGTGATTCAGGATTTCAGCGCACCGGAGGATCGGACAGATTTTACAGAAATGATTGATGCCCAGGAGCAGGAACAGGGCATGGAATATGCTGCGCTCCAGAGAAAGGCGATTACAACGGCTCTTTCCCGTGGCATGGTAATTCTCACCGGCGGCCCCGGAACGGGAAAAACCACAACGTTAAATGCCATTATCCGGCTGTATGAAAAGCAGGGGTACCGGGTGATGATCGGTGCGCCTACCGGCCGCGCGGCCAGCCGTGTTTCCGATCTGACCGGATATGAAGCGCGTACTATCCACCGCATGCTGACGGTAGAATACGATATGTCTGGGAAGATGCATTTTCAGCACAATGAGCAGAATCCTCTGGACTGTGATGTTATGGTTGTGGACGAGATGTCCATGGTAGATGTGCTCCTGTTTGAACATCTGCTGCGGGCACTCCGGCTGGGGTGCAAGCTGGTACTGGTGGGAGACTGTGACCAGCTGCCTTCGGTGGGCGCCGGAAATCTGCTCCGGGATTTAATTGACAGCGGCCGGGTTCCGGTTGTTGCCCTAAAGGAAATCTTTCGCCAGGCGCAGAAGAGCAGTATTATTACAAATGCCCACAAGATCATTCATGGCGAATATCCGGACCTGACGCAGAAAAAGAGCGACTGCTTTTTCTTCCAGCGGCTTCAGCCGGAGACTGCGCTGCCGTTGATTCTGGAACTGGTGCAGACACGTCTGCCTAAAGCCTATGGCTATTCCCCCACGGAGGATATTCAGGTAATTACGCCGTCCCGGAAAGGGGTAATGGGTGTGGTGGAACTGAATCAGCAGCTTCAAAATGTGCTGAATCCTCCTGCGGAGGGACTGCCTCAGGTGAAATCGGTGCTTTATACCTTCCGGGAAGGGGATAAAGTCATGCAGATCAAGAACAACTACGACATTATCTGGCACAAGGACGGAGAGGCCGGCACTGGGATTTTCAACGGAGATATTGGATATCTCCGGTCTGTCAACCGGCAGACACAGGAAGTGGTGGCGGATTTTGAAGGCCGCCGCGCAGTCTATCCCTTTGATCAGCTGGATCAGCTGGAGTTGGCCTATGCCATTACAGTACATAAAAGCCAGGGCAGCGAGTTCCAGGCGGTGATACTACCGCTTCTGGGCGGCTTTCCCAAATTATATTACCGGAATCTGCTGTATACCGCAGTGACCCGTGCACGGCGGCTTTTGATTCTGGTAGGATCTCAGAAAGTAATTTTTCAGATGGTGGAGAATAACCGCCGGATGAATCGATATACCTGTCTGCGGGACATGCTGGAAGCACAGAAGCATGCAGAACCGCAGACGGAAGGTGCTGCTTCGGCAGATCTTTTTTCAGATGTAGAAGCAGAAACAAAAAACCAGGAGGAATCATCATGAGCAAAACAGATATTGGAATCGATTTAGGAACCGCAAATACCGTCATTACGCTTGGAAAAAAAGGTGTCGTGCTCAGTGAACCCTCTGCCATTGCCTATAACACTCGGACGAAAGAAGTTCTCGCAGTGGGAAAGCGCGCCTATCAGATGATCGGAAAAACACCGGACTATATTGAAGTGATCCGGCCTCTTTCCGGCGGCGTTATTTCGGATGACCGAATGACACAGTACATGATCCGGGAGTTTATTCTACAGGTCAGCAGTCACCATCTGACAAAACCACGGATTATTATTTGTGTTCCCTCCTTTATTACCGATGTGGAAAAACGCGCCGTGGTAGAAGCGGCAATGAGTGCCGGCTCCCGGAAGGCATATCTGATTGATGAGCCGATTGCAGCGTTGATTGGTGCCGGTGTGAATATCGGAAAAGCACGGGGCAATATGGTAGTGGATATCGGCGGCGGTACAACGGATGTGGCAATTGTTTCTATGAACGGAATTGTGACTTCCCATTCTGTGCGGGCGGCCGGAAATACCCTTGATCAGGCAATTATTCGCTACATGCAGACCAAATACAAGCTGCTCATCGGTGAGCGCACCGCAGAGCGGATCAAGATTGAAATGACAAATCTCTATGACCCCAGAGCTGATATGACTGCCTGGGTAAAGGGACGGAATCTGGTCAGCGGCCTTCCGGAAATGCAGGAAGTCAGCGAACTGGAGATATTTGAAGCGGTAGAGGACGTGGTTGCAGATATTATCGAAGCAATCAAAACCGTTCTGGAGGAAACACCCCCGGAACTGGTGGGAGATATCTATGAAAACGGTGTCCTGATGGCCGGCGGCGGCGCTATGCTGGGTGGCCTGCGGAAACTGGTAGAGCGTACCTTGCAGGTAAAATGCGTTGTGGCAAAGGATGCAATTCACTGTGTAGCAAAGGGAACGGCAATTGCCTTCCGGAAAATGGATACTTTGCTGGATGGCTTCGAAAATATTGCAGTTTATCAGTTTAAATAATGGAAAAAACGGGCGGCATCCTTGAAATGCTGCCCGTTTTTTTGTGTATATGCTTGTGCATACGGACGCTTAGATCACACCGATTGTGCGCAGCACAAAGAGCCAGAAGGTCAGGCTGAATGCGCTGAGTAGGGTGGTCATCATGACAGCGCATGCTGTGATAACACCCCGGTGTCCCATATTTTTTGCCATGACAAAGCAACTGCTAGTGGTAGCACTGCCCAGCATGACCAGAATGGCAATGAGCTTTTCCTCCCGGAATCCCAGCCAGATGGCAACAGGCAGAAACAGCATGCAGAATAAAAACAGCTTGAAAAAAGAGATGCCCAGTGTCAGTTTAAGTTTTCCCTTGGCGCTGCCTAACTGAAAGGAAGCCCCCAGTGCAATCAGCGAGAGGGGTGTTGCCATATTTCCCAGATAAGAGACAGATTTTGTGAGAATGACTGGATGGGGCAGGCGCAAGACAGACCACAGCATACCGGCGGCAATACCCAGAATAATCGGATTGGTGAGGACATTTTTCCCGGTGCGCAGCAGCAGTGCACGCATGCCGGGCTTCTGGGAATCAGTAGGCGCTGTAAGGGAAAGTGTGATAACGGCAATGATATTGTAGAGGGGGACTGTGCCCACAATCATCAGTGCGGCCATCGTGGCGTGTCCGTAGATATTGTTGACAAAGGCAATGCCTAAGATGGCTGCGCTGCTGCGGTAAGAGGCCTGGATGATTTCGCCGCGCTCCGCCTTTTCTTTGTGAAGCAGCGAAAAGAGAAAGGCAATGCCAATGCTGCACGCAGTTGCCAGAAAGCAGAAGAGAACAAATTTTGTGTCCCACACGCTTTGAAATTCTGCAGTGGATAAGTCCATGAAGAGCAGCGCCGGCAGAAGTGCCTTAAAGACAAACTGGTTAATTTTTGCTGTGGTGTGCTCATCCAGCAAGTGTACCTTTTGCATCAAGAAGCCGAATACCATCATGAGAAATACCGGAACTGTGGCATTCAGGCTAAACGTCAGATTTTGAAAAAAGTCCTGCATAAAAAAGAAAACCCCATTTCTTTGAAATGTACCTGCTCTAGTGTAACGCATTTTGGGCCGCTTGTCAAATAGAATGCGTATTGGCACAAAAGTATAGAAAATATGTGTGAAATCCATTTCAAATGAAATGGATTTGTTGGAATTGACCATTGCGAAATTTGAATCAATTTGGTATAATAGGAAATAACAGGAACTTCTTGATTGAAGCCTGTACGATGACACGGACTTTTCAAACAGAAAGGATTCAGATGATGAAAACAGGGAAACGGATATGGTCTGCTGCAACAGCAGTTGGAATGCTGGCAGGGATGCTCGGCAATCTGCCGGGGGGAATGGTATTTGCAGAGGGAAATGTTTACGGAGATTTGACCTATGCTGTACAGGAGGACGGCACAATTCAGATCACAGACTGTGATGAAGCGGCTGTCACTGTAGAGATTCCGGCAGAAATTGACGGAATGGCGGTGACTTCCATTGGAAAAGGTGCCTTTTTTCAGTGCGTCAGCCTGGAGCATGTGACGATTCCGGACAGTGTAACTGAGGTGAAGAGCATTGCTTTTTCCAGCTGCACGGCGCTTACGGAACTGAAATTTCCGGATTCTGTCACAGAGATCGGGGAAAATGCGGTCATTTCCTGTAAAGCGCTGACCTCTGTCAGACTTCCGGCAAACTTAACAACGATTTCTGCAATGATGCTGAGTAAATGTGAATCACTGGCTTCTGTCACGATTCCGGACAGTGTAACAACGATTGGCGAAAATGCGTTCTATGGCTGTAAATCCTTACAGCAGATAGAGATTCCGGCGAATGTAACTGAAATTTCTAAAAATGCATTCTGGGACTGTACTGCATTGCAGGCATTTCAGGTTGCGCCGGAGAATGCTTCGTTCTGTGCCCAGGAAGGCGTGCTGTACTCCAAGGATCTCACCCGGCTGGTTCGCTGCCCGGAGCAGGCCGCAGTGTGCCATATTCCGGAGACGGTTACTTCCATAGATACGTATGCTTTTAGCAAATGTATTTATCTGACGGAACTGGATTTGCCAGACAATCTGCTCTATCTCAATGAAAATGTCTTCGAAAAATGCAGCGCACTGGAACGCGTTACACTGCCGTCCCAGCTAACTGTGATTACAGCCGGCGCATTTTTGGATTGCAGCGCACTACAGGAAATACAGATTCCCAAAACGGTGAAAAAGATTGGCGTCAGCAGCTTTGCCGGTTGTATTTCCATGCAGAATTTTTATGTGGAAGCTGGCAATGCGGATTATCAGAGTGAGGATGGTCTGCTCCTGACAGACAATGGAAAAACACTGTTCTTTTTTCCAAATGGAAAATCGTACTTCCGGCTTCCGGCCAGTGTAGAAACCATCGGAGCATCCTCCTGCGCCTATAGTGACAATCTGACAGAGATTGTGATTCCGGAGGGCGTAACAGCCATTGAAGGATATGCTTTTGTAAAATGCGACAGCTTGAAAAAACTGGTACTCCCGGATAGCCTGGATACGCTGGGAATCAATGCTTTCAGCGATTGTGAAGCCCTGGAAACCATAAAAATGCCGTCTGCCATGACAGAGATCAGAAGCGGCGTCTTCAGCAGAGCAGCAATAACAGAAATCACCGTTCCCAGTGGCCTGACTGAAATTCCGGATTATCTGTTTAGCGGCTGTAAGAATTTGAAAACTGTGACGATGCCGAACAGCGTTGCAAAAGTGGGAATCATGGCGTTCCAAAAGTGTGATGCCCTCGCAGATGTCTATTTTCAGGGGACAATAGCCCAGTGGGATACAGTTTCCATTTCCGATTATGCCGATCTTTCCACAAATCAAAGCGGCAATTTGCCGTTGACCGATCAGGCAACCATTCATTTTCTGGATACGCCGCCGGTTGTGACTACGACAGCGACAACTCCTGTCACCACCGGAAGCACAACGACCACAGCTTCTTCTGTTGTAACAACCGCTTCTGCTACCGGAAACCAGACGACATCCTCGGTGCAGACCAGCACAACTGTAACCGGAACCGTTGTTGTACCGGAAGTGCTGTACGGAGATGTGAACCTGGACGGTACCATTTCCTTATCAGACGCAGTGCTGCTGAACAAGCGTGCCGCAGATATGGTAACGTTTTCAGAGCAGGCTTCTGCCAATGCAGACTGTAATACAGACGACGAAGTAAACGGGGCGGATGCAATTGTTTTACTGCAATTTCTGGTGAACATCATTCAGGAGCTGCCGTATACTGTGTAAAAAATTTCAGGGAAACAGCTGTCAGAATGCACATTGTGCAGGTTGTAAAATGTACTAAAAAATGCGCACTCATATTGGTAAAGCAAACAAATTTTTATAAAAGATCATGGTGCCTTTTATATCTAATTGACAAATCCGAAACCATATGTTATAATTTCTATGAGATACATCTGCAAAGCGGAAAACCAAAACAAAGTGCGGAGTGATTGTATGGACTTAAATTTTCATATCGAGAGTTACAATAAATTGTTTCATGCACTGAAAGAGGACGTAAAAACAGTGGATGATCTGATAGCGTTGCTGCGGGAACAGATGCAGCAGGTAGTGCCTCTGTTCCCGCTGGGAAAATTTGAATTGTACTTAGTTGCAGCGAAATCCGTGCTGGATCCCAGGGGGCAGAACGAGTGCTTTCCGATTTATGAAAGCTCGGACGGTTATGATGAATCCTGCTATGAGGATCGGGTGCAGATGGATGAAACCTGTGCCGTGACTTTTAAATACTATCCTCCTAAAGGTCAAAAATGGACAGAAATGCATAAAAGTATGTTCCTGTTTATGTCCAGACAATTGTTTTTGATTCTGGAGCGAGTAAAGCTGGTGCAGCTTCTGAAATGTATTACCGTGACAGATCTATTGACCGGCGCTTTGAATATGCGTGGAATTCACGAAATTGGTGGTAAGCTTCTGAAACAGGGAAAGCTGAATGAATACACTTGCATTTTCCTGAACATTAAGAATTTCAATTATATCAATCGTGCTGTTGGCGCACGGCAGGGAGATATGGTGCTGCGGGAATTTGTCCGGCTGGCACAGCAGAAGCTGAATGCAGAGGAATATTTTGCACGGATGGGCGGCGACAATTTTGTGCTGCTGGCCAAAAAAAAGCGCGCAGAAGGACTGCTCACGCAGATGAATAACGTGCAGATTACAGTCCCGTACGGGGAAAGCATGAAAACCTTTGACCTGCGCTCCCGTGTGGGCATATATGATATGCAGAAAGGGCAGCACCTGGGAGAGGGCATCAATGCAGCCTCTGCGGCAGTGCATGCGGCAAAGGTTTCCGGCAAAACTGATCAGCTCCGGTTCAATGATGCCATGCTGGAACAGGCTTTGCGGCAGAAGGAAGTTTCCCAGATGTTCCCGAAGGCGTTGGAAAACCGGGAGTTTGTGGTATATTATCAGCCGAAGGTAACGCTGGAGGATAACTGTCTCTGCGGCTGCGAAGCGCTGGTGCGCTGGTTCCGGGACGGTGCCATGGTGCCGCCTATGCAGTTTATTCCAGTGCTGGAATGGGAAGGCAGTGTTTGCAAGCTGGACTTCTATGTTCTGGATCAGGTGTGCCGGGATGTGCAGGAGTGGATGGCAAAGGGCATTGAACCGGTACGGATTTCTGTGAATTTTTCCAAGGCACATCTGCATAATCCGGATCTGGCAAAGAAAATCCTGGCGGTGCTTCAAAAATATGACGTTCCGTCCAGATACATTGAAATAGAACTGACGGAGATGTCCGGCTATGAAAACTATGAGACACTCTTAGATTTTGTACGGACAATGCATGAGAGCGGTGTGAGCACTTCTATTGATGACTTTGGCACCGGCTATTCTTCCCTGAACCTTCTGAAAGATCTGAATGTGGATATTATCAAGCTGGACAAGTCTTTCCTCAATAACATGGAAAACCGGAAGAAAAATGATGTTATTGTCATCAAGAATATCATTCAGATGGTGAATGAACTGGATATGGAGGTTGTTGCAGAGGGCGTGGAAACAATGGAACAGGCCGATTTTCTGCGCGGCATGCACTGCTGTATGGCACAGGGCTTTTTGTTCGACCGTCCGCTGCCGCACGATGATTTTGAAAAGCGGCTGAACGGTGATCATGTATATTCCCTGGAAAAGAGTGAAGTGTAATCCTTGCAAAAAAGCGAAAACAAACAGTCCGCTGACGTGGCGTCGGCGGGCTGTTTTTATGTCTGCTGGCACTTTTTCTCCGGCTTTTTTTCTTTTTCTGCGAAGCTGCTGCAAAAGCCGCGGCCGCAGACTTGACAACTATGCTTATTTTTTGCTATAATAATACGGTATTATAAATGAAAAAGGCAGCAACGTGCAGTGCCTGCTCAGGGGACAGGACATAGTTCAGTATGTGCCCTGCGGCGGAAAAGAATATGCATGTGTGCGGCGCTGCCTCAAAGTGTACTTGTAAATGTATGGCTTGCCGTGTATTTGCAGTTCCAATCATGAAAGGAATGATGGACATGGGATTGACCCTGACGGAAAAAATTCTGAAAGCCCACCTGGTTGAGGGCGAAATGGTAAAGGGTTCTGAAATCGGAATCCGCATTGATCAGACTTTGACACAGGATGCCACCGGTACGATGGCATATCTGGAATTTGAGGCAATGGGTGTGCCGCGGGTACGTACAGAACGCAGCGTTGCTTATATTGACCACAATACGCTCCAGAACGGCTTTGAAAATGCAGATGATCACCGCTTTATCGGCAGTGTAGCAAAGAAGCACGGCATTTATTTTTCTCGTCCGGGCAACGGCATCTGCCATCAGGTACATCTGGAGCGTTTCGGCGTTCCGGGAAAGACCCTGATCGGTTCTGACAGCCATACGCCTACCGGCGGTGGTATCGGTATGATCGCTATGGGTGCCGGTGGTCTGGACGTTGCAGTGGCAATGGGCGGTGGTACGTACTACATCACTTGCCCAAAGGTGGTAAAGGTAGAACTGACCGGAAAGCTGTCCCCCTGGGTTGCTGCGAAGGATGTTATTCTGGAAGTGCTGCGCCGTATGTCTGTAAAGGGTGGCGTTGGCAAGGTCATTGAATACTGCGGCGAAGGCGTGAAGACACTGTCTGTTCCGGAACGCGCTACCATTACCAACATGGGCGCAGAACTGGGTGCTACTACTTCCATCTTCCCGTCTGATGAGGTGACCAAGCAGTTCCTGGAAGCACAGGGCAGAGGCGAAGTCTGGAGCGAACAGAAGGCAGATGCCGATGCAGTTTATGATGAAGAACTGCACATCAATCTGAGCGAACTGGTTCCGCTGGCAGCATGTCCGCATTCTCCGGACAATGTGAAGACTGTGGCAGAAATCGGCAAGCTGAAAATTGATCAGGTCTGCATCGGTTCCTGTACCAACTCTTCTCTGCTGGATATGATGAAGGTGGCACACATCCTCAAGGGCAAGACAGTAAACCCAGATGTTTCTCTGGCAATTGCACCTGGTTCCAAGCAGGTGCTGAACATGATGGCAGATATGGGCATTCTGGGTACTCTGATTGCAGCCGGCGCAAGAATTCTGGAAAGCGCCTGCGGCCCGTGTATCGGTATGGGACAGTCCCCGAATTCCGGTGGTATCTCTCTGCGTACCTTTAACCGGAACTTCCTGGGACGCTCCGGAACCAAGGACGGTCAGATTTATCTGGTTTCTCCGGAACTGGCTGCATACTCTGCACTGACTGGCTATCTCAGCGATCCGAGAGAGCTGGGCGAGATGCCGGAATTTGTTCTGCCGGAAAAATTCAGTGTCAATGACAATATGATCGTTCTGCCGGCACCGGAAGAAGAAATGGACAAGGTGGAGATTCTCCGCGGACCGAACATCAAGCCGTTCCCGGAAACGGCTCCGCTGGAAGCAACCATCGAAGCAGGCTGCTCTCTGAAGGTGGGCGACAATATCACTACCGACCACATCATGCCGGCGGGTGCCAAGATTCTGCCGCTGCGTTCCAACATTCCGGCAATTTCACAGCATTGCTTCACGGTTTGCGATGAAGCATTCCCGAAGCGTGCCAAGGAAATGGGACAGAGCATTATCGTAGGCGGCTCCAACTATGGACAGGGTTCCTCCCGTGAGCATGCTGCACTGGCTCCGTTGTATCTGGGTGTCAAGGCAGTTCTGGTGAAGAGCTTCGCTCGTATTCACCGCGCAAACCTGATCAATGCAGGCATTCTGCCGCTGACCTTTGTCAACGAAGCAGATTATGAGAAGATTGCACAGGGCGATGTACTGGAACTGGCAGACATTCGCAAGCATATTGAAGCTGGTGAAACTACACTGACACTGGTCAACAAGACGACCGGTGCAGAGATTCCGGTACTGTGCGAACTGACCGGACGCACCAAGGATATTATCCTGGCCGGCGGTCTGCTGGACTACACACGCGACAAGCTGAGCAAGTGAGTGGCGGATTCGGAAAAATCCAACAAATACGGGAAATTCCGGCAGTTCTGGAAAAGCTATCAGAATGACCTGTTTACAGTTGCAATTGTTGTTTTCGTCTATGCGATGTTTACCGGGCATGACATCATGGATTACCTGGAGCTGCTGCAAAAGCGGCCGGCTTCGGGAATTCTGCTGCTGGTACTGCTGCTTTTGGCAGCCGGCGGTCTGCATGTGCTGAAAGTGTTATGGCAGAATCGGGAGAAGCAGGAATGACAAACGCAAAAGGATTTTTGAACCGCAATCAACTGAAATACCTGGTGATTGTCGCCATGCTCATCGATCACATCGCATGGGCGTTTGTTCCCACAGCGTCGCTGCTGGGGCAGGTGATGCATGTGATCGGGCGATTGACCGGGTCGACTATGGCGTATATGCTGGCAGAGGGGTATCACTACACCCGAAACGTGAAGAAATATGCCATGCGGCTGGGAATTTTCGCCGTGATTTCGTGGCTGCCGTTCAGCTATTTTGAGAGAGGTTGTATCCACTCGGCGTTTGGCGTGATCTATACGTTGTTTCTCAGTCTGCTGGCAATCTGGCTCTGGGACAAGGGTAAGTGTTCGGTTCTGTGGAAACAGCTGGGAACGCTGGGACTTTGTCTTCTGTCGATCTTCGGTGACTGGGCGATGTTCGATGTGCTCTATGCGCTGACCTTTTTCCGGTATCGGGACAATCCGAAAGAAAAATGGATCTCGTTTAGTTGCATCACGGCGATTTGCTGTGTCAGCATGCTGGGAAATGAGCCAATATGGAGCGGACTGTTTCAGCTGGGCATCTTTCTGGTGATACCGCTGATACAGTATTGCTACAACGGCAAAAGCGGCAGCAAAAATCCATTTCACAAGTGGTTTTTCTATGTGTTCTATCCGCTGCACCTGCTGGTGCTGGGGATTCTTCGTTGGGTGGTGTTTGCGTAAATGAAGCAGGACAGGCAGCAGGAACTGCATTTCGAAGATCTGGCAAAGCAGTTTACGAAAGATATTTCCCGAAGTAAGCGGATATTTTCCATGGAAGATGCCATGCAGGACAGCGCCTTGCGAAAATCCGTGCAGAAGCATCGGCGGAAAATGAAACGGAAAACAGTTCTGGAATACGCAATTGCTTTTTCGGCAATCGCAGTGGGACTTCCCGTTTTACTGTGGTATCTGTACCGTCAGTTTTTGCTGTTCCGGCAAATGCCGGAGGTGGTGCAGTTCTACTTGCAGCGTCCGGTTCTGGGCGTGGCAACGCTTCTGGGCGGCGGTTTGTTTGCATGGGCATTGTGCCATGCGAAAAAATAAGAGCCTGTAGGAAAGGCGTGGACATTGACAGTGATGACTTACAATTGATTTTAGTGACAACTGCGGAATATGACAAAATTTCTGCGTTGGCAGAACAAGCCGGCCACCGGATTGCGCCGGCGGAAACGCTATAGTGATATATGCAATGAGGAACGATTTGAGGAGGAAAATCAAATGGCAAAGATTCAAATGACAACGCCGCTGGTCGAGATGGACGGCGACGAGATGACCCGTGTTCTGTGGCAGTGGATCAAGGATATTCTGCTGACTCCGTATGTAGACCTGAAGACTGAATACTACGATCTGGGTCTGGAATACCGGGAAAAAACCAAGGATCAGGTAACGGTAGACAGTGCCAACGCCACCAAGAAGTACGGCGTTGCAGTTAAGTGTGCAACCATTACTCCGAATGCGGCAAGAATGCCGGAATACAACCTGTCCCAGATGTGGAAAAGCCCGAACGGCACCATTCGTGCCATTCTGGACGGTACTGTTTTCCGTACCCCGATTCTGGTAAAGGGCGTAGAACCGTATATCCCGACCTGGACAGCTCCGATTACCATTGCTCGTCACGCTTACGGCGATGTATACAAGAATACCGAAATGAAGGTAAAGCAGGGCTCTAAGGCAGAGCTGGTTGTTACCGATGCAGAGGGCAAGGAGACCAGAGAACTGATCTTTAACTTTGAAGATACCGATGGAATCATCCAGGGATTGCACAACAAGAACAATTCCATTGCAGGATTTGCACGGGCATGCTTTAACTATGGCTTGGATCTGCATCAGGATGTATGGTTTGCAACCAAGGACACCATCTCCAAGAAGTATGACCACACCTTCAAGGACATTTTCCAGGAAATTTTCGATAAGGAATACAAGGAAAAGTTTGAAGCAGCAGGTATTGAATATTTCTACACTCTGATTGATGATGCTGTGGCACGTGTGATTCGTTCTCACGGCGGCTATATCTGGGCTTGCAAGAACTATGACGGTGACGTTATGTCTGACATGGTTTCCACTGCATACGGCTCTCTGGCTATGATGACTTCTGTTCTGGTTTCTCCGGACGGCATCTATGAATATGAGGCAGCACACGGTACTGTTCAGCGGCACTATTATAAGTACCTGAAGGGTGAGGAAACCTCTACCAACTCTGTTGCAACTATCTTTGCATGGAGCGGTGCACTGCGCAAGCGCGGAGAACTGGACAAGCTGCCGGAACTGGTAGACTTTGCAGACAAGCTGGAAAAGGCAACCATCCAGACCATTGAAGACGGCGTTATGACCGGCGACCTGTATCTAATTTCCAAGCTGGAAAACAAGCAGAAGGTAAATTCCAAGGAATTCCTGGAGGCAATTCAGGCACGTCTGGCAAAGCTGATGGCGTAATTCTGCACAAAGCGTTTATAGGAGTGCGATTGGTTTGACATCGAAATATGAAGTGTCTGCGTCCGTGGTACGGCGGCTGCCCCGGTATTATCGCCTGTTGGGAGAGCTGGAACGCAGCGGACAGACACGGACTTCCTCCAGAGAACTGGGCAGACGGCTGGGAATGACTGCCTCGCAGATCCGGCAGGATCTCAGCTGCTTTGGCTGTTTCGGACAGCAGGGCAGCGGATACTCGGTTTCAGAGCTGCGGGAAAATTTGCAGCGGATTATGGGACTGACAGAGCAGCTCCCGGCAATTGTGATCGGTGCCGGCAGTCTGGGCAAAGTGGTATCAGAAAATGTCCGGTTTGAACAGCGCGGCTTTCGGCTGGTGGGCATTTTTGATATCAAGCCGGAACTGATCGGCAGGCAGCTTGCCGGACTGACCATTCAGTCTATGGATGCACTGGATGCCTTTTGCAGGGCAGAAAATCCGGCGGCGGCGGTGCTGTGTCTGCCGAAGGAATCGGCACAGACGACAGCGGAACGTCTGGTTTCTCTTGGAATCAGGGGACTGTGGAATTTTAGTCACTGTGATATTACCGTGGAACATGCCCAGGTAGTAACCATGCACCTGGATGACAGCCTGATGACGCTCTCTTATAAGCTGCACAATCTGTAAAATAATTGGTTCGCATGGAAACGGAACATGCAGGAGAAAGCTTCCGGCATCTGTTTTTATGCGTATGGAAAAAATATTGTTTGGATAAGCATGCAGGAAGGGTACTGGTTTAACGGGAATCAGTACCTTTTTTGTAAAGCAAACCTAAAAAGACAAGCGCTTTCAGGAGGAAAATGACGATGTCTGAAGGAAAAGATACCTCTGTAATTCTGGTGTGCGCCGGGAATGCCACGCGCATGCAGGGGAAAAACAAAATTTTACTGCCGCTGGGAGATACTACTGTAATTGGAATGACAATGCGTGCCTTTGAAGCATGCGAACGCGTGGCAGAAATCATTGTGGTTGCACGTCCGGCAGATCAGGCGGCAATCCGGGAGACGGCGGAGAACTGCCATATTACCAAATTGCATGCACTGGTGGAAGGCGGCAGCACCCGGCAGGAAAGTGTTATGTGCGGGCTGCGTGCCCTTTCCAAAGGGACAACGATGATTGCAATTCACGATGGGGCACGCCCTCTGGTGAAAACGGAGCAGATTGCCCGTGTCATTCAGGATGCCTCTGTATTCGGCGGTGCAACACTGGGCGTTCCGGTAAAGGATACCATTAAAGTCGTGAACGATAATCTGATTGTGGATACGCCGTACCGGCCGCATCTGTACAGCACACAGACACCTCAGGTGTTTAAACGGCAGCTGTATTTTGAAGCAGTGACCTTTGCCAAAGAACATGGTCTGGATTTCACAGACGACTGTCAGCTGGTGGAGGCGATCAATCATAAGGTTTACATGACCGAAGGGGATTACACCAACCTGAAAATTACTACCCCGGAGGATATCGCAATTGCAGAGATTTTGCTGCATCGAAAGGAAGAGGAGGCATAAATGACACAGATTCCCTTTCGGATCGGACACGGATATGATGTACATCGTCTGGTAGAAGACAGAAAGCTGATATTGGGCGGCGTGGAAATTCCCTATGAAAAGGGTCTCCTTGGACACTCGGATGCAGATGTTCTGCTGCATGCGGTTTCGGACGCACTGCTGGGTGCGCTGGCACTGGGGGATATCGGGAAGCATTTTCCGGATACTGACCCGGCTTACGCCGGTGCAGACAGTTTAAAGCTGTTAAAACTGGTAGTAGAAAAGGTAAAGGCACAGGGCTATGCGGTGGGAAACATTGATGCAACCATACTCTGCCAGCGGCCGAAGCTTGCCCCTTACATCGGGCAGATGCGGGAAAAAATTGCAGCGGCCTGCGGTGTTGCGCCGGAACAGGTCAGCGTAAAGGCAACGACAGAAGAAAAGCTGGGATTCACCGGCGAAGGACTGGGAATCTCTGCGCACTGCGTCTGCCTGCTGTGCAACGTGTAAAAGCTTGTTTCTGCTATTTTTCAGAGGATTCTATGGGAAAACCTGTTTTGTATCTCTGTAGCGCAAGATGCAAGGCAGGTTTTCTGCACCAAGGCACCTCCTTTTCGCATATATTGATATAGGAGACTGTTCTCCTGATCAATATGATGCAAAGGGGTGAGAGAAAATGTTGGAATGTAAAGCGGCAATGGTCTCCTATACCCAGGCAAACCAGGCGCGCCGGGTGCTGCAGCGCAATGGAATTTCCAGTGAAATCCGGCGGCTGGAGCACTTAGGGCCGGAGGGCTGTGGATTTGTTCTGGCAGTGCAGGGGGATTGCAGCCGCGTTTCGACACTTTTGAAAAGAGAAGGAATCCCCTTCCGGAAGCTGCTGGAAGGGCGGGATATGTGATGCTTGTGAATTTTGACAACGCCGCTACCACGTACCCGAAGCCGCCGGAGGTGCGCCGGGCTGTAACAGAGGCGGTGCTTCGTTACGGCAGCGCCGGAAGAGGCGGTCACGCACTGGCGGCGCGTACTTCTGAAATGGTGTATGATGCACGTCAGACGGTCGCGGATTTTTTTGACGCAAAAGTAGAAAATACAATTTTTACCCTGAACTGTACCCATGCTTTGAATATGGCAATTCAGGGTATTTTAAATCCCGGCGATCACGTAATTATCAGTGATTTGGAACACAATTCAGTTTACCGGCCGGTTGCGGCACTGGCGAAGGCAGGGAAGATTGCGTACAGCATTGTCCGTGTTGCACCGGATCCGGCGGAAACGATGCAGCATTTTCGCAGTGCGATCCGGCCGAATACCAAGGCGGTGGTGTGCACCATTGCCAGCAATGTAACCGGTCAGATTTTGCCGTATCGCCAGATTGCGGAACTATGCCGCATGCACGGCATCTGCTTTATTGCGGATGGTGCCCAGGCATGCGGTATTTTGCCCTTGTCATTACAGGATGACGGCATGCATATTTTGTGTACCGCCGGGCATAAAGGATTGTACGGCATTACGGGAACCGGCGTGTTAATGACTGATTGCGCATTTCCTATCCGGCCGCTGATGCAGGGAGGAACCGGCAGTGCCTCTCGCAGTCCGGAACAGCCGGACTTTTTGCCGGATCGCCTGGAATGCGGCACGCTGGGGGTAATTGGCGCCGCTTCGCTGAAAGCCGGTGTTTCCTTTGTGCAGCAGAAAACAACAGCAGCGATTTTTCAGCACGAGAACCGGCTATGTGCGCAATTTTGTGCGGCATTGCAGGATGTCCCGGAGATTACCGTTTACCGGGAACCGGGTGTCAGCTATGTGCCGCTGGTTTCCTTTGCGGTAAAGAACACTTCGCCGGAGGAGACGGCGCAGTGGCTCAATCAACAGGGATTCTGCCTGCGTGCCGGTCTTCACTGTGCACCGCTGGCGCATGAAAAACTGAAAACGAGAGACGGTACCGTGCGCTTTGCGCCGTCAGTGTTCAGCCGGGAATCAGATACCCTCCGGTTGATAAAGGCACTGAAAAATTATGTCAATATTTTGAAAAATCGAGAAAACCTATTGAAAAAATCGAGTGATATGTTACAATAGTAATAGAACTGCTTTTACAGATGATTTTTCTCGGCCTGGAGGTCTGTCTTGGCTGGAAATGCCAATACAGACCGCTACATAATTCTGAAAATAACGAAATTTTGCTTCCTGTGCAGCAGTGTACAGAGAATGGAAACTGCCTGCTTTGACAAGAAATTACAGGCGTATAGAATCAGACAGAAGGAAAGGACGTGGATCAAATATGGCATTACGAGATTGGTGGGACATGATATACAGTGTCATCAAGACAGCGGAACCTGTAGATATTCTGGATATTCTGGTGCTGTCCTATGTGGTATATCTGGCGATGAAGCTGGTGCGGGAAACGCGTGCCGGACAGTTGATCAAGGGGATTTTCCTGATTCTGATTGTGTATATGATTGCCGTATGGATTCAAATGAAGGCAATCTCCTATCTGCTGTCTGAAACATTGAACATTGGTTTAATTGCCCTGATTATTCTGTTTCAGCCGGAGCTGCGGCGAACGCTGGAAAAAGCAGGCTATACTAAATTGGGACTGCGTTTCAGCGGCAACACCAGTACAGATGAGAGCATCTGGAACCGGGCGATTGATGCGGTTTGTGATGCATGCGTGGAATTGTCAGCGACTTCTACTGGCGCACTGATCGTTATTGAACGGCAGACAAAGCTGGGGGAACAGATTGATAACGGAACGATTCTGGAGGCAATTCCCAGCAAGGAGCTGTTTGGCAACATCTTTTACAATAAGACACCGCTGCATGATGGTGCAGTTATCATGCGGGACGGCAAGATTCTGGCGGCGGCCTGCTTTTTGCCCAAGCCCCAGAAGGAAGAACTGATCAACAAACGCTTAGGTTCCCGGCACCGCGCGGCAATCGGCATGAGCGAAAATTCCGACGCAGTCGTGATTGTTGTGTCGGAGGAAACCGGTGCTATTTCTGTTGCAGAAAACGGCGTTTTAAAGAGCGGATTTACACGTGAGAGTCTGCACAATCTTTTGGTGAGCCGTTTGATTGCAGACAATACTGAGACAACGATTGGAAAGATGGCACGAAAGCTGCCGTTCCTGAACGGAATCAAGTGGAGAAAGGAGAAACAGCATGGCACAGAAGAACAACAGCCGCTGGAAAAATCTGTGGACGAAGAGAAAAACAAGCAAGACGAGTAGCGGCACGCTGTTTCAGCGGTTTTATGCCAGCCGGCCGGCAATGATGGCAACTTCTGTGGTGATTGCAGTTGTTTTGTGGTTTGTGATTTCCATTGCAATCTATCCCACCACACCGCGTACCATTCACCATATTCCGCTTTCTGTAGAGATTGGCGGAACTTCCGCAGAGGAAAACGGCCTGAGTGTGATCGATTATGATGTAGAAGATGTCACGGTGCAGATTGAAGGAAACCGTTCTAAAATCGGTAATCTGGATGCCAGCAATCTGGTGGCATCTGCTGTTGTCGAAAATGTTACCTCGGCCGGCACGAAAAAGCTGTCGATTGCCGTTACCAGCAAGGACAATGTGGAATTTAATGTGAAATCCATTTCGCCGTCCAGTGTGGATGTAACATTTGACAAGATTGACACCTATACATTCGATGTGCGTCCGTCTGTCCCCAATATTACCTATGCCGACGGATGCATTCTGGATGAAAAGAGCTTTGCCAGCACACCGTCTACCATTGATGTAACCGGGCCACAGCAGCAGCTGGATCAGGTGTCTTATTGTGTTGCGGAGAGTCAGCAGAAGGAACAGCTCACAGCCTCAAAGATTCTCACAACGGATACGCTGCTCTTTTATAATGAGGCAGGCACGCAAGTGGATTCCTCGGATTTCACCTATGATGTGGCGCATTTCTCTCTGGAAGTGCCGGTGCTTTATCAGAAAACCATGGATATCACCTATCAGATCACCAATGCGCCTTCTAATTTTGATCTGAATTCTTTGAAGCTGTCCCTGTCGGAAAACCAGATTACGCTTGCGGCACCAAATGCATCCATGGACGAAATGAGTGAATTCAACATCGGTTCTATTGCACTGCGGGATATTGATCTGGACTTCTCCAAGGATTTCGTGGTGGATGTGCCGGAAGAGTATCAGAATCAGTCGGGCTTCTCCACAGTCACCTTAACGCTGGACAATACCGGACTTGCGAAAAAGGATTTCGTGATTTCAGATATTGGTGTTGTCAATGCGCCGGGCAGCTATAACTTTCAGGTGCTGACACAGCAGCTGACTGTCAGCATGATCGGGCCGGAGGATGTCCTGGCAGAACTGGATGCCAGCGATATTACGGCAAATGTAGACTTGCTGAGTTACTCAGTACAAGCCGATGCGGTAAACGGCGATTCTGTCACATTTAATTATACGCCTACCATTTCCTGTGCAAAATATAATAATGTATGGGCGGTAGGAGATGACTATCGTGTTGCAATTCAAGGTGTTCGTAATGCCTCAGCGACTACAAAAACAAATTCAGAAAATACTGGAAATTCGGAAACTACGGTGAAAAGCAACTGATTTACGGAAACTTTGACAAAAGTCCTACCTGATTTTTGCACATTAGGTAGGATTTTTGTGCAATATAGCCAAAAAACATGCCCTATAATTCTAACGCGCAATGCAACTGTTAACAATTTATACATTTACTTTTTTGAAGAATACTGGTATAATAAATTATAACGTAAAGATGAAAAATTCATCTGATATGTTTAAACAGAAAAGACAATCTGTCGTCTGTTCTGAAAAAAGAAAATACGAAAAGATCAATTGAAAAGAGGAGCGATACATATGAGTAAAGTTGTTCGTCAAAGAGTGAAGGCGTTACTGGTCAGTGCTGTTATGGCAGTCAGCTCAGTTGCAGTTACTTCTGTCGGAAGCATCTTTGCAACAGCAGCAGGGACAACAGTGACGGTAAACAAATCCCTGGAGTCTTCGATTGAAGATCCGGAGGATCCGGATCATCCGCAGAATGAATCAAAGTGTACATATTTTTGTAAGAAAGCTACCGATACGTGGACGAAGTATACAGATACCAAAGGAAAGGCACCAGTAGACCTTCTGGGCAAAGGCGTGACAACCCTCCAGTTCAATCTGAAGGCAGATCAGATGGTAACTGAGTTTTCATATTATTTCGGCGCCACCGATACAGAAGCAAATGGTTATTGGTGGGATATTAAGAAGGCTCAGAATCTGAAGGAAGCACCGAAGTGCACCCCGTTTGCAACAGAATTTTCTGTTGTGATTGAGGTTCCGTCCCGCGTTGCGAAGGAATTGGAGAAGAATACTTCCAAGTTTCAGTTCCAGAACTGCTATGCGGCAACAGCTTCCCTGAATGAAACCACAAACAAGGTAGAACAGAAGCTGAAGGTAGCTGTTACATTGGAATCCATCACAGTAAACGGCACAACGGATACCAGCAATGGTACTGCACCGGATTGGTTCAACCAGAAGGATGAAGATGATTATCCGGGCGGTCCGGATAACACTGGCGGTCTGTACTATTCCAGTGCAACTGGCAACAACAATGAAAATTATACCGTGTCTCAGGATGGCGAAAACATGACCATTACAACACGGAACTCCGTTAAAATTGAAGGCGACGCGCTCAAGGATGCTAACGGCAACGATTATGTTCTGACACCTGGCGACAATTGCAGTGAAGAATATTATGCAACAGAAGCAGGCGGCGGACTGAAGGACGAAGAGGCAATCCGTGCACAGGGACTCCCGTTGAACAGCCACAAGTTCACTTACGGTGACTTCAACTTCATCCCGGGCACAACCGTTCCGAAGAATGCAAAGCCGGTTTCTCTGAGCGTTACACTGAAGACCAATACTGAAGTCTCTCGTGTTATGTACGGCGGCGGTCTGAACGTTGCGTACATGAGCCTGGCAGATACCGAGTATGCAAAGCTGCAGGCTGGTCTGAAGGAAGACAAGAACGCAGGTTACTGGTATAATGATATCGGTGCAAAGGCACTGGACGAAGCAGAAAAGGCTGGCGTTAAGTGGGGCAACGATAAGGGCGAATTTACACCGACCGGCGGTTCTGACCTGGCAAAACAGAATCTGGGCAGTTACTTTACAGTAACATGGGATGTTCCGGAAGATGCAATTCCGTACACTCTGACTGCACTGACAGACCAGATTTCTATTCAGCTGTGGTATGCACAGGCAATTGGCGAAACAGAGTTCACAGATGCTACAATCGTAGATGCAACTCTGACTTATGAAGAATCCATCACATTCCCGTATACCGACAGCGCTACAATCAAGAGCGCAGGTTCTGCAAGCATTGGCGACAACGGCAATGTAGAAATCAGCTATGCTGACTTCGGCATGAAGTATGAAAATATTGCTGACGTATACGCTGTAAAGTTTGATATCACAACAGATCAGGACGTAAACCAGATGGTTGTGGGTATTGGTACCACTGTTCTGGATACACTTCAGGCACAGGGCGTAAAGGATACTTGGTTCCAGTCTGACGATTTGACTTCTCCGGGCAAGCTGGTTCTGCTGAACTGGGAAAAGTCCACTGCTGGCAACCGTCCGAAAGCAAACGATGACTCAATCCCGGTTGCAGATTACAAGGATGCGACTGGTAAGACCACATACACATACATGTGGATTCCTGCCCCGACAATCGCTACCGGTATGACTGTTAGTGAAACTGGTCAGACCGGATTTGCGACCAACTATATTAATGCCGAAGAAGAAGGCAGCAACCTGAAGCTGGGCGTATGGTATGCTGGTCTGGGCGAAAAGCAGGCAAGCAAGTTCACCCTGAGCAATGTAACTGCTTACTATAAGGCAGATGATAAGAACAACTCTGCAAAGATAATCAAAACTGAAAACGAACTCACTGTTACTCCGGAAACTGTAGATCTGATCGAAGGTACTTCTCAGATGCTTCTGGAAGACGGTACAAAGGCAGATGCTATCATCAAGACAAATGTAGAAAATTGCACCTTCAACTCTGCAAAGAGCGCAGTGAAGGCAACTGCAAATGAAGACGGACTGAGCGCAACTCTGACTGCAAAGGCTAAAGCAGCTGGCACAACTGTAGAAGTCACTGTAAAGACTCCTGGCGGTCAGGAAAAGGTGATTACTGTCAATATTGTAGAAGATCCGGAAAAGCAGACTACTACTACAACACCGCCTGTTACCACAACAAAGGATTCTGTTACTACAACCACCACAACATCTACTACGAAAACCACAACAAGCGATTCTAATGTAACAACAGAAGATCTTGGCGTGGCTCTGTACGGTGACGTTACATTGGATGGTAAGGTAAACTTGGTAGACGCTGTACTGCTGAACAAGTTTGTAGCAAATTCCGTTGATCTGAATGCAAAGGCACGTATAAACGCAAATGTTTACTATGATGAAGAAATCAATGGTACAGACGCAATTACATTGCTGAAGTTCCTGACTAAGATTTATTCTCAGATCGGACCGGGCGCAGTTTACGATGATTAAGTAGATGCCCCAATGCGATAAAGCATAACAGGAAATCCCCTGGTGAAGATAATTTCATCAGGGGATTTTTGTATGCATATGCAAAGTGATTTTTTGCAATAAAAAATGCACCGCACAGGGATTTGCTGTGCAGTGCATGCGTTTTGGGATGGTCAAGGTGACAAGATTCGAACTTGCGGGATTTGGGGTGGATTTGACGTAGTTTCGGGCTTTTTTTGGGGAGGTTGCCATTTTTGGTTGCCATTGAAAATTTAGGGATGCTGTTTTAGTGGGTTAGGGGAGTTCTTTCTTTGCTGCGGCGAGGGCGACTTCTATGGTTTTATCCATGTCGTAGTATTTGTATTCGCCGAGGCGGCCACCGAAAATGACATTGCCTTCTGCTTCTGCAAGGGCTTTGTACTGCTCATACAGTGCGCTGTTTTTAGCATCGTTGACGGGGTAGTAGGGTTCATCTCCAAGTTTCCATTCCGAAGAATACTCTCTCGAAATAACTGTTTTCGGCAGATCGTTTCCGTTTTCATCTTTGCCGAACTCGAACCATTTATGTTCAATGATTCTTGTCCAGGGAGTTTCTCTGTCTGTGTAGTTTACAGCTGCATTGCCTTGGAAGTTTGGCTTATCGAGGATCTCATTCTCAAATCTGACAGAGCGATATTCCAAAGTACCCAGCTTATAATCGAAATACGCATCGATCGGACCGGTGTAGATTACCTTTTCAGCGAGCTTGTCCAGTTCTTCTTTGTTTTCCAGATAGTCAACATTTAGTCGAACTTCAATACCTTCCAGCATTTTCTCAATCAGCTTTGTATATCCGCCAATAGGAATACCCTGATAAAGTGCATTGAAATAGTTGTTATCAAATGTCAGACGGACTGGAAGGCGCTTAATGATAAATGCAGGCAGATCCTTGCAGTCTCGTCCCCACTGCTTCTCTGTATAACCTTTTACAAGCTTTTCGTAGATGTCTCGTCCAACAAGCGAGATTGCCTGTTCTTCCAGATTTTTCGGCTCACCAGTGATTTCTTTTTTCTGCTCTTCAATTTTGGCTGCGGCTTCTTCAGGAGTCACAACACCCCACATTTTATTAAATGTGTACATGTTGAACGGCATGGAATAGAGTTCGCCCTTGTAATTGGCCACCGGAGAGTTTGTGAATCGGTTGAAGTCAACAAAGCTTGTGACATAGTCCCATACCTCTTTGTTATTGGTATGGAAAATGTGTGCGCCGTACTTGTGTACATTGATGCCCTCGACTTTTTCTGTATAGATATTTCCGCCTACATTGGGGCGCTTATCTATTACAAGCACGCTTTTTCCGGCTTTTTTTGCCTGCTGGGCAATTGTTGCTCCGTATAGACCGGAGCCGACGATAAGGTAGTTGTAGTTCATTTTATGTATCTCCCTCACCGATTGCTGTACATTTTTTCATAGTAGTCCTGATACTCGCCGGAAATAATGTCCTTCCACCATTTCTGATTGTCCAGGTACCACTGAATGGTCTTTTTGATACCGTCTGCAAACTTTGTCTCCGGCAGCCAGCCCAGTTCGTCGTGGATCTTGGTCGGGTCGATGGCATAACGCATATCGTGGCCCTTACGGTCGGTGACATAGGTAATCAGACTCTCCGGCTTGCCCAGTTCCTTGCAGATCAGCTTGACAATGTCAATGTTCTTCATTTCATTGTGACCGCCCACATTGTAGACTTCGCCGACCTTGCCGTTGTGGATGATGAGGTCGATTGCCTTGCAGTGATCCTCTACATACAGCCAGTCACGCACGTTTTCGCCCTTGCCGTAAACCGGCAGCGGCTTGTCTGCCAGGGCATTGGCGATCATCAGCGGAATCAGCTTTTCCGGGAAGTGATACGGGCCATAGTTGTTGGAGCATCTGGAAACCGTTACCGGGAGACCATAAGTTCTGTGGTAAGCCAGTACCAGCAGATCTGCGCCTGCTTTAGAAGAGGAGTAGGGGCTGCTGGTGTGGATGGGGGTCTCTTCGGTAAAGAACAGGTCCGGTCTGTCTAACGGCAGATCGCCATAGACTTCGTCGGTAGAAACCTGGTGATAACGCTGGATGCCATATTTCCGGCAAGCATCCATCATAACCGCTGTGCCGAGGATGTTGGTCTGGAGGAAGATCTCCGGATTCTCGATAGAGCGGTCTACGTGAGATTCAGCTGCAAAGTTGACAACGATGTCGGGCTTTTCCTCCTCGAAGAGCTTGTATACGCCCTCACGGTCGCAGATGTCCAGTTTGACAAATCGGAAGTTCGGATTGTTCATCACCGGTTCCAGTGTGGACAGATTGCCGGCATAGGTCAGCTTGTCCAGACAAACAATGCGGTAGTCTGGGTGTGCTTTCAGCATATGAAAAACGAAATTGGAGCCGATAAAGCCGGCGCCGCCAGTTACGATAATGGTCATGATAGATACTTCTTAGGATGAAGTGTGTTGTTTTTATTATATCATACTTTTGGGGGAATTGCAATAAAAAATGTACCGCTGGTGGGCGGTATATTGGGGGGATATGGGGATAGGCAATATCTGAAATGGTATCGATAATTTAGGAGAGTTCTTTCTTTGCTGCGGCGAGGGCAACTTCTACGGTTTTATCCATGTCGTAGTATTTGTA